>Ga0209589_1000032_pt1 | contig 141881 bp, 130 predicted proteins | sample CowpeawhiteBW_FD_187525 | JGI IMG/M metagenome (GOLD analysis project Ga0209589, IMG submission 187525) | Root nodule microbial communities of legume samples collected from California USA - Cow pea white BW (SPAdes) (version 2) | ecosystem: Host-associated > Plants > Roots > Nodule | place...
TGGCCGAGCGCGGAACAAAGGCAGTAATTCCGCCCAACCCAACTCGCAAGCATCCGCACCGGTACGACGTGAAGGCCTACAAAGGACGCAATCTCATCGAACGCATGTTTTGCCGCCTCAAGGACTTCAGGCGGATTGCGACCCGCTACGACAAGCGAGCCGACAACTTCCTCTCGGCCATCCTCTTGGTCGCCGCCGTTACTTGGTGGATCAATTGAGTCCGGACCCTAGTCGTTCCCGGGCGGTGCAGAGCACCGAACCCGGAACCTCGAGATTCTCAGGTGCGCAATTGCGCACCATAGTTCGCGCTTCGCGCGTCCCGGAATGACGGATTAGATTGTCAGAACGACCCCAGCGCCACGGGCCGGAAGGCCTGCAGCAGCTGCTGATCCAGCTTGCCGCCCATGCCTTCCATCATCGCGAAGGCGCGGGAGTGGGTGAAGGGCATGCGATAGGCGCGCTTCTCCACCAGGGCGGCGTAGATGTCGACGATCGTCGTCAGGCGCACGATGTCGCTGATCTGGTTCGACGACAGGCTGTTCGGGTAGCCGGAGCCGTCGAGGAATTCATGATGATGCAGCACCACGTCGAGCATCTCCGGCGGGAAGCCGCCTTGGGCAGCGAGCGCGTCATAGCCGCGGCGCGGATGCTGGCGGACCTCCGCCATCTCCTCGTCGGTGAGCCTGCCCGGCTTGTCGAGCAGCGCGGCCGGAACGAAGGCCTTGCCGACGTCGTGCAGCAGCGCTGCGCGCGTCAGGCGGCGCTGGTCGTCCTCGCGCATGCCGAGATGCTGGGCGAAGGCGACGGCGAAGCCGGTGACGAACAGGCAATGGCGGTAGCTGCCGACATGATGGCAGCCGACCGTGGTGAGCCATTCGCGCAGCGAGGAATGCTTGATCGCCTTCAGGATCTTGCTCTCGGCCGCGATGACGTCGTCGAAGGTCAGGGGCACGCCGAGCGGCAGCTTCTCGAACATCTTGGTCAGCACCGCGTGCGCCGCCGCGACGCCGCGGTTGAGCGTCTTGCCGCGATCGGTGGCGTCATAGGCGGCCGTATCAGGGAAAGCGGCGCGGATGCGCTGAAGGATCGCGTCCGCCTGGAGCGGCCGTGAGATGGTGTCGGTGGCCCCTAATGCCCAGGCCTGCATGGTGCCGTGATGCAGGGCGTCCGCGAGCACGAACAGCCGCGGCATCGAACGGTAGGCATCGCCGCGCAGCTTGTTGCGCACCCGCTGCACACTCTCGGGCGAGCGCAGGTTGATGTCGACCACGAGGCCGGAGAGATCGCGCGCCGGCTGGGCGGGAATCTCCTCCGTCGTCACCGTGGAGACGTCACCGACCGCTTTCAAGATGCTGGCGAGCTCGCTGCTCCCGTCGCTGCGATCGGAGGCGAGCAGAAGCCGACGGTTGGCGGCGGGTTTGGCTGAGGCGCTCATGACTTCCCCAAAGCACGGAACTGGATTTGGCGTCAGCCTAAGCCGGATCAGGTTCTCCGGGCCTTAAGAGGCGTGCTCAATGGAACCTTGGGGAATAGGGTGCAATTTTAGGGATTGGGGTTCCGGGAGGGGGAGCTTCGAAGCCGCGAAAACAACCCCATGCACAGTAGAACGGGCATTGATAACACAGAGGAATTTTGGATGCTGTCGCCCCACCCTCCGTTGTCGTCGCCCGGCTTGACCGGGCGACCCAGTACGCCGTGACGGCGCGGCTGAACCGAGAAGCCGCGGCGTACTGGATGCCCCGGTCAAGCCGGGGCATGACAGTGAGGGTGTGGAGGCGGCTTCCCCAAAACAGATCCGCCGGAGGTTGCTCTCCGGCGGATCATCTCGTTTGGCGATCGCGGCTCAGCTTACGCCTTCATGCTGGCCTTCACGGCCTCCGCCGTGATCGGCAGGGCGCGAACACGGGCGCCGCAGGCGTTGAAGATGGCGTTGCCGATGGCCGGCGCCACCACCGTCACCGCGGGCTCGCCGACGCCGGTGGCCTTCTCGCCATTGGCGATCACGGCGACCGCGACCTCGGGCGTCTGGCTCATGCGCAAGGGCGTGTAGCTGTCGAAATTGGTCTGCTCGATGCCACCGTCCTTCAGCGTCGCCTTCTCGTACATCGCCAGCGACAGGCCCCACAGCGCCGCACCCTCGACCTGGGCACGAATGTTGTCGGGATGCACCTGCGTGCCGACGTCGGTTGCGACCGTGAGCTTCTTCACGGTCACCGCGCCCGACGGCGCCACCGCGACATGGGCGACACACGCCGTCCAGCTTGCAGTCGCGCGCTCCTGCGAGGAGACGCAGGCCACGCCCATGCCCTCGCCTTTCGGCAATTGCTTGGTGCCGTAGCCCGAAAGTCCCATCGCGGCGAGCAGGGTGTTGCGCAGCCGCTGCGCGCCGCCGTCGTTCTTGCCGGCGCCGTCGAGCAGCGAGATGCGGAACTGGGCGGGATCCTTGCCGGTCGCCGCCGCGATCTCGTCGATCATGCTTTCGACCGCCCAGAAGGTCCAGCCCGGCGCCACCGAGCGGAGTTGACCGGACGGTGTGGCGTTGTGCGCGAGCTCGTTCTTGATCGCGCGCACATAATGGTTGGGCACGGTGTAGAAGAAGTCGGCCCCGTTCACCGTGAAGGAATCGAGCGGGCCTTTCTTGTCGACCGAGGGCGTCAGGAGGTCGGGGATTCCCCAGCGCGCGGTCGGCCAGGCCGAGACCACGTCGTGGCTGATCGCGATGAGCTTGCCATCGCCGTCCACGCCGGCCTTGACCTTTTGATAGGTGAGCGGACGCGAGAAATCCATCGTCATGTCGTTCTCGCGCGTGTAGATCACCTTCACCGGCTTGCCGACCGCCTTCGCTGCCTGCACCGCGGGGATCATCATGTCGGCATCGAGACGCCGGCCGAAGCCGCCGCCGAGCCACATCTGGTGCATGACCACGAATTTCGGATCGATCCCGGCGGCACCCGCGGCGATCGCGCCGGAACGCGTCGCGAACTGGTTGCCGGAATAGATGTGCAGGATGTCGCCCTTGAACTCCGCGGTGGCATTCATCGGCTCCAGCGGCGCATGGATGTTGATGCTGGTGGTGTACTCGGCCTCCAGCACCTTGGCCGCCGAACCGAAGGCAGCAACGGGATCGCCGTCCTTGACGAAGAACTGGCCGGAATCCTCCAGCTTCTGAAGCCGCATGGCTTCATCGAGCAGCGACTGGCTCGACAGCTTGGCGTTCGGGCCGTTGTCGTAGGCGACCTTCAGCGCCTGCGCCGCTTTCTTGGCGTTGGCGTAGGTGCTGGCCACGGCGACGACCCAGCCCGACGTCGTGCCGGTCTTGTCGTCGAGGGTGACGGCCTTGATGAAGCCGGGCACCTTCTTCGCCGCGCTGTCGTCGACCGATTTCACCGTGGCGCCGAAGCGCACCGGAGGCGTGACGACCGCGCCATAGACCATGCCCGGCAGCATCACGTCGATGCCGTACTTCGCCGTGCCATTGGTCTTGGAGGGGATGTCGAGCTGCGGCACCGAGACGCCGATCATGGTGTATTGATCGGGCGTCTTCAGCTTGATCGCCTTCAGCTCGTCGGGCGTGAAGATTTTCGTCGCCTTTCCGCTTTTCACGACATCGGCGAACGACATCTGCTTCCTCGACTTGGGATGCACGATCACGGAATCGCGCACCACGAGCTCGGACGCCGGCACGCCCATCGCGGCGGCGGCACCCTCGGTCAATGCGATGCGGCCCGCGGCGCCCGCGCGGCTCATGGCGTCGAAGTTCATCATGGTCGACCAGCTGCCGCCGGTGATCTGCGCACCCAGCACGGGGTCGTTGAACTTCGGATCGTTGGAGGCGAGCGCCACGCGCATGTCGCTCCATTTCGCGCCCAGCTCCTCGCAGACGATCTGCGCCATGGTGGAGGCGATGTGCTGGCCCATGTCGGCCTTGCCGCAGGTCACGGTGACGAGACCGTCCGGTGAGATCGCATACCAGACGCTCGGCTCGAAATTGGCAGGCGCCGCGGCGGCCGCAGGATAGATGCCGGGCACGCCGGCATAGCCGAGCACGAGGCCGGTCGCGGCGGTGCCGACGAGGAAGGAGCGGCGGCTGAGATCCGTCGCCTCAGCAGTGACGTTCTTGACGTGCTTGTTCATGTGGGCCTCCGCTCGCTGGAGGTGGCGGATGCGGTGCGCATCTCGGATGCGGCGCGCATGATCGCCTTCTGGATCCGTGAATAGGTCATGCAACGGCAGAGATTGCCGTCCATATGCGCGACCACCTCTTCCTTGGTCGGATTGGGATTCTTCGCGAGCAGCGAAGCCGCCTGCATGATCTGCCCGGACTGGCAGTAGCCGCATTGCGGCACCTGCTCGGCGATCCAAGCCTTCTGCAAGGGATGATCGCCCTTGGCCGAGAGGCCTTCGATCGTGGTGATCTTCTTGCCGGTGACGTCGCCGACCATGGTCTGGCACGAGCGCACCGCTTCGCCGTTGACGTGCACGGTGCAGGCACCGCACAGCCCCGCACCGCAGCCGAACTTGGTGCCCGTCATCTGCAATTGCTCGCGGATCGCCCAGAGGAGCGGCGTGTCGTTCGCCGCATCCACGGACAGACTCCGCCCGTTGATGGTGAGTGTTGGCATAGGCGTCTTCCCCTGCCGGTGCATGAAGCCGCTTACGGCGGCAACTTGTGTGGCGGACGCCCACCGGGCCGGCGTCAGCCTTGCCGCGAGAATGATCGCGTTCAGGCGCGGAGGCAAATGCAATTTGGATGCAGTCGAACTATCCGGCAGCCCGATGTTGTGCGTTGCGAGAGCAGGCGGATGCAGCGACTGGACGCAACAGAGCGTGTTGTCCGACATGCGTGCCATTGCGATCAGGTAGTTTCTTCGAGGTAACTTGGCGCGCTAGAGTGCAGCCGCAGGCGCGGACTTCCCTCTCCCCTTTCTTGTGGGAGAAGGTGGCGCGCGTAGCGCGAGGGATGAGGGGTTCTCTCCACTCGCAAAACCGCTCGTGAGGATGGAGACCCCTCACCCGGCTTTCGCTTCGCGAAGCCACCCTCTCCCACAGGGGGAGTGGGTGCACCGTCATCGAGGCGCGATAGAAAAGAAACGAGAAAGGCACGAAAAACAATGCCTAAAATCAACCGGGACGGCGTCGAAATCTACTACGAGGTCCATGGCAACGGGCCGCCATTGCTGCTCACCCACGGCTATTCCTCGACCTCGAGATGTGGCATGGGCAGATCGATGCGCTCGCTGGGGATCACCAGCTGATCCTGTGGGACATGCGCGGCCACGGCCGGTCCGATTATCCCGACGATCCGAACGCGTACAGCGAAGCGCTGACGGTCGGTTACATGGCGGCGATCCTCGATGCGGTCGGCGCGAAGCGCGCCGTCATCGGCGGGCTCTCGCTCGGCGGCTACATGTCGCTCGCGTTCTATCGCGCACACCCGGAGCGGGCCCGTGCGCTGTTGATCATCGATACCGGACCGGGCTTCAAGAAGGACGACGCGCGCGAGGCCTGGAACGCGCGGGCGCTTGCGACGGCCGACAGGCTCGACCGCGAAGGCCTCGACGTCCTGAAATCGGCAACGCGCGAGCGCGCCACCGCGAACCATCGCAACGCCAGGGGGCTGGCGCTCGCCGCACGCGGCATGCTGACCCAGCGCGACGCCTGCGTGATCGAGTTGCTCCCCGACATCACGGTGCCCTCGCTGATCGTGGTCGGCGCCGACGACACGCCGTTCCTCGCCGCGTCCGACTACATGGCGGCAAAGATCCCCGGCGCACAAAAGGTCGTGATCCCCGCCGCCGGACACGCCGTCAACATCGATCAGCCCCAGGCTTTTGTTGACGCGGTCGTGCCTTTCCTGAAGAACTTGCCGGCATAGGGCGATCGAGCAGGGACGTAGGCGATGAAGCTGATGATGCTGGCCGCGGGCACGATGTTGCTGTCGATATCGGCGCAGGCCGAGCCGTTCGGCGCCGTGCCGCCGCGCCAGCCGTTCGTCACGACCTCGTCGAACAACACGCCGCTCGCCTTCGGCATGGATGCCGGAGAGACCGCGCGCGCCCTCGGTCAGCCGCTGCAATATGTACGGGGACGTGCCGGCAACGAGATCTACCTCGCTTTGCGCAACATCGGCGGCAGCGGCTTGCTCCCCCACCGCCACCGCCTGTTCCTGCAATTCCGCCACGGACGGCTGGCAGGATGGAAGGAGGATTACGGCGAGAACTGGATGTGGGAGTGAACCCTATCCCCTCATCCTGAGGAGCTTGCGCAGCAAGCGTCTCGAAGGATGAAGGCCCCGCTGCCGCCTCTCGGCCTTGCATCCTTCGAGACGCGCGCGAAGAGCGCGCTCCTCAGGATGAGGAGAGAGCTGAATTTCGGATCGACAACCAAGAAGGACAACCCGCGTGGGACAAGACATCAAGCTGACGGCCTCCGACAATTTCCAGCTCGGCGCCTATCGCGCTGATCCCTCAGGCACGCCGAAGGGCGCGGTGGTGGTGATCCAGGAGATTTTTGGGGTCAATCATCACATCCGCTCTGTCTGCGACCGGCTGGCCGGGGAAGGTTATGTCGCGATCGCGCCGTCGATCTTCGACCGGACGTCGCCGAACTTCCAGTCGGGCTATTCGCCCGACGAGATTGCGGAGGCGCGCAAGTTCGTGGCCAATCCGGACTGGGCCGCGATGCTGCGCGACACGCAAGCCGCGATCGACGTCGCCAGAAGCGTCGGGCCCGTGGGCATCATTGGCTTCTGTCTCGGCGGCAGCGTCGCCTTCGTGGCGGCGACGCGGCTGTCGGGGTTGAAGGCCGCGATCGGCTATTACGGCGGCGCAATCGTGCGCTTTGCCGACGAGACGCCGAAGGTGCCGACGCAGCTGCATTTCGGCGAGAAGGATGCCGGCATTCCGCTCGCCGACGTCGAGACCATCAAGACCAAGCGGCCGGAAGTTGAGGTCTTCATCTATCCCGGCGCCCAGCACGGCTTCCATTGCGACGAGCGTGCCAGCTACGACAAGGCCAGCGCCGACATCGCCTGGCCGCGCAGCATGGCGTTCTTCGCGAAGCATTTGAAATAGGGCGCGCGACGCTCCCCGCCGAATCCATCGGGCGTCAGCGATGGTAGCGCGATGGCTTCCGGGCTCGCGCTACCGCGCGCCCCGGAATGACAAGAATGACAAGAGGAGAGAGTTGCGCTGCCCCCGGAGCGGAAATCGGGTGGCTGCATCGTGCCGCCCGGCGATAGAGCTGGCCGGTCAAGCCAACTCACGCCGGGAGATCGCCATGCAGCAGGCAATCACGCACCTCGTCATCCGCAATCCGTTCGGAACCATGGACGTTCCATCTCCTGACGATCTCGAGGTGAAGGATTATGCCGCGACGGCATCGCTGCCCGGCGATGCTGCCGACGTCAACGCACCGGCATGGGCATCAATCGCGACGCGCTCCGATCCGCTCGAGGGCGAGTGGCAGAGCCGCTGGAATGGCGGCGCCGATCCCACCATCGCCGGCGATGCGCCGGACAAGTGGAAGCAGGGCCGCGCCGAGATCCGCGTCTCAGCAGGCCGGATCTATCTGCGCTTTGACTGGGACAACGGCCGCCGGCACGGACTGATCGATGCGGCGCGCGACGGCGCGGATCGCCTGGTCGGAAAGTACATCAATCTGACCACGCCGGCGATCACCCGGCCCTGGGTCGGTCGCGTGGTCGATGCGATGCGGATCGACGGATGTTTTCCGAACGGGCGGCTGGATTTCAGGCGGTGAGATTCCGCCGTCATTCCGGGGCGCGCGTAGCGCGAGCCCGGAATCCGTCCGATGGCAGAGACGATGGAGAGATGGATTCTCGCGACTTCGTCGCGCCCGGAATGACGAGGGGCGCGCGGCTGAGGCCCTAGAACCAGCGCTCGCCGACGAACACGGTGTCGCCGGGCGCCAGGGGCGTGCCGAGCGGGACGACCGCGCGCATGGCGCCGCCGCTCTCGGTATGGGTGACGGTGACCACGTCGCGCTTGGCGCGCGGCGAGAAGCCGCCGGCGATGGCGACCGCGCTCTCGACTGTCATGTTCGGCACGTATGGATATTGGCCGGGCGCGAGGACCTCGCCGAGGATGAAGAACGGGCGATAGGTCTCGATCTCGACCGCCACCGACGGCTCGCGGATGTAGCCGTTGCGCAGGCGTGCGGCGATCTCACCGGCAAGGCCCGCCGTGGTGCGGCCGCGCGCCGGCACTGCGCCGATCAGCGGCATGGTGATGGAGCCGCCCGCGTCGATCGAATAGCTGTTGGTGAGGCCTTCCTGGCCGTAGACCACCACGCGAAGCTTGTCGCCGGCGTCGAGATGGTAGGAGGCGCCATTGCGCGCCGGCGCCGCCATCGGCGCGGCGTAGCCGACCGGCATCGGTGCGGGCGAAGCTGCAAAGGAATTGCTGAACGCCGCGATGGCGCCGCCGCCGTTGTTGGCGACGACCACTGGCTGCGGCGCGCTATAGGGCTGGCCATAAGCCATGGAATCGAGATCCGGCCGAGGCTGCACGTAGGCGACGGGGCTTCCGGTCTGCATGCAGCCGCCCAGGGCGAGCGCGGCGGACGCTGCCAAGGACGCCAACTTCGACCATCGAAACGCGCGTGCAACCGGCACCGGACCCATCCCTCGAAACGAGACAGCCGCAGTGATGCACCGGTTATGGTTAATAAAGCGTTGAGTAGGGGGATGGTCTCCAACCCTCCCCTGGAGGGGGAGGGTAAGCAAGATGCGTCGTTCCGCCTACACGCTCACACCGACGCCGATCGGGCAGGACACGCCGGTCCCCCCTAAGCCGCAATAGCCGGCCGGATTCTTCGCCAGATATTGCTGATGGTAGTCCTCGGCGAAATAGAATTCGCCGGCGGGCGCGATCTCGGTGGTGATGGCACCGAGACCCTTCGCGGCAAGCGCCTTCTGATAGAGCGCCTTCGACTGCTCGGCCGCCTGCTTCTGCGCATCGGACGAGGTGTAGATCGCGCTTCGATATTGCGTGCCGACGTCGTTGCCCTGGCGCATGCCCTGGGTCGGGTCGTGGCTCTCCCAGAACGTCTTCAAGAGCTTCTCGTAAGCAATCTTCTTCGGATCGAACACGACCAGCACCACTTCGGTGTGGGCGGTGCGGCCCGAGCAGACCTCCTCATAGGTCGGGTTCGGCGTGTGACCGCCGGCGTAGCCGACGGCAGTCACGTGGACGCCGTCGCCGAGCTCCCAGAACTTGCGCTCGGCGCCCCAGAAGCAGCCGAGCCCGAACACCGCCTGCTCGAGGCCGGCGGGATAAGGCGGCTTCAGCTTCGCGCCGTTGACGAAATGGGTGGTTGCGGTCGGGATGGCCTGCGCGCGGCCCGGCAACGCCTCAGTTGCGCTCGGCAGTGCGGTGGTCTTGCGCATGAACAGCATGACGGATCTCCGAAGCGAACTGTCCGTCGCCTGAGCCAAGGTGGAAAACCGGGCACGAGAAACCAGACAGCTCAGGCGGCGTGCTCGCGATGAGGTGGGACTATAGGCGTCTACGCGACGGGATGCAGCCGTGTTACGCGGCCGCCCGTTCCAGGCTCAGTCGCGGGAATAGCCGATCAACGGCTTGCGCGGACGGAACAGGATCATCAGGAGGATGCCGAGAATGCCGAGGACGGCGAAGACCGGCTGATCCAGCACCAGGCGGATCACCGAGGTCCAGAGCCATGGCGCCTTGGCCTCGACCCAGGTGCGGAATGCCGACTGGCTGGCCTGATTGATGTCGTTCCAGAACTGGCCGAACCGGGTGAATTTGAGGTTCTGATCGGCCACCCAGCGGGCACCGTCATAGACCATGAAGATGAACCCGCCGGCGAGCAGCAACAGCCCAATCAGTCGGAAAAAGCCGCGGATCATGCCTCACCTGCGATGGCCGCCCGATCGAACGGCCTCCTGGAACGTTGCCAGCCAATAGCCGGGCGACGGCAGAAATTCAACCTCTTCAGGGCGTTACGGTGCCCATCCAGGCCGCCAAAGACCGGATTTCCGGCCCCCGAAAGCGTTGACGGTGCTGAAGACCCTCTCTATAAGGGCGGCAATTGGCGGTGGGCGCAATCCCGCCGCCGCTGTTCTTTGAGCAGTTGCAGGCACCTTGAGCCTCAAGACTCTCTCGAGCTTGAAGACTCCTTGGAGCCTCAGAGACAGCCGCAAGGCCGTCGCTCATGTTCCGGGAACGGCCCAGCAACCGAACACCCTAAATCCGAGCGTCGATTACGCGGTCAAGCAAGCCGGCGCTACCCGACCAAGACGCGACCGGTACCCGCAAAGGACATTGAGACCATGGCCAATACCACTTCCGCCAAGAAAGCGACGCGCAAGATTGCCCGCCGCACCGCCGTCAACAAGTCGCGCCGCACCCAGATGCGCGGCGCCGTGCGCACCGTCGAGGAAGCCATCAAGAGCGGCGATCGCGCCGCAGCCGTGAAGGCACTCGCGACTGCCGAGCCGGCGTTGATGCGCGCCGCCCAGCGCAACATCATTCACAAGAACAACGCCAGCCGCAAAGTCTCGCGCCTCACCGCGCAGATCGCCAAGCTCGCCAAGTAATATTGCGAAGCAATCTCGCGAGGTAGTCTCGCGCAGCATCTGATCGGTCGATCCGGTCAGCGCGTCAAACAGCCCGGCATTGCGCCGGGCTTTTTTGTTGACTGTCATGTTCGCGCAAGCAGTCACGCGCAGCCCGATCTTCGCTTGGACGATCTGCATCGTCTGCGTTATTCTTCGTCCCGTAGTTCTACCGGACGCTGTACTGCAACAGCGGAAACCTCACTGCGTTGCAAAAACCCCTGTGCCGCGGGCTCCAATTGAATCGGCGGCCGAGAAGTTCTGCGCACCGTAAATTCACCGGAATGTGTGTCACGGTGGAGTTACCCTGCAAAACGAGTCTCGAAAAGCGATGACTCGATAATCACTTATCAACATAGCAGCGACAAGCATTTGGAAAATTCGCTCGCACGTGCAGCGCGTGACGAATTTGTAAAAAAATTTTGGCGGTGGCCGAGAATTGTCACACGACGCACCACATTTTCGATTCTGTGCACGGATTCAAAAACTTGCTTCGCAGCCTGTGAACAAGTCGCGCGCGGCGTTAACCGAGGTCAAGTTTTTTGGTGCCTCAAGTGTGAATCAATTTCGTTGCGAGTCTTTCCGCTTAGTGTATTCCTTAAGTGGTCAGCGGCGCCCACGATCTTCAGACCAGCGCGGTTTAGGAAACGGGGCGAGCGTGCAAATCGGCGGCGATGAGCACGTAGGCGACGCTTCAACAAGTGATGTCGGTGCAAAACCCATAGCAATATGGGAAGGGTAGTTTTTTGTCTGAATGTCTCCAGGCGGGATCTTCTCGCTCGCGCCAAGCGTATATGAGAGACATCGCAATGCTACCCCGGCACGCAAGCTGGGCGACGTCGAGCGGACGACCAGTACATTGGGCAGGCATCCGCGACAGGAGTACGGCGCGGTTGTCTTCAGGACACGCAGGACCTTGTCGTGAGCGATCACGGCAGGACGGGGAGGTATCATGTCTTACGGACTCAACGCGGTATTGAAGCACGTTTCCCATTCCAGCGATGCCGTTCCAGCTCCGTCGGATCTCCAGCCCCCCGCGTGTGACGGAGCGCCGAGTACGCGCTGACCTCGCGACCCTTCCATCTCTGACATCGCTGATCTGACCCGCGGCGTTCGCGCCGAAGGTCGAGCCATGCCCGACGATGGACTCGCTCGAGGTCGCGCCACTTCAGGGACCGGGCAGGACCCCTGCATGGCGCTCACAACGCAACTATATCTCTCAAGAGAAGTTTTCTGACGATGACAATGGAACAGGATCGCTGGTCACGCGTGAAGGGTCGGCTGCGCTCGAGCGTTGGCGAGGACGTTTACACGAGCTGGTTTGCACGCATGGATCTCGAAGGCGTGCAGGACGAGAGCGTGCGGCTCTCGGTGCCGACGCGGTTCCTGAAGAGCTGGATCCAGGCCCACTATGCCGAGCGCGTGCTGTCGTGCTGGCAGGCCGAGATGCCGGAAGTGCATCGCATCGACCTCACGGTCCGCTCCGCCGTGCGCCCGGCGGCGCACCCGAAGGAAGCGCCCGCGCCGGTCGAGGCGCGCCGCGCGCCGACACCGGAATTGCGCTCGACCGCGACCGCGCCGGTCTCGGCCAATCACGACGCGCTCGGCGGCTCGCCGCTGGATCCGCGCCTGACCTTCGCGAGCTTCGTCGTCGGCCGCTCCAACACGCTGGCACATGCCGCCGCGCGCCAGGTTGCCGAAGGACGCCGCGGCGATCCCGTCATGTTCAACCCGCTCTACATTCACGCCGGCGTCGGCCTCGGCAAGACGCATCTCTTGCAGGCGGTGACCTGGGCCGGCAATTCCGGCAACGAGCGCAAGGTGCTGTATCTCACGGCGGAGAAATTCATGTACGGCTTCGTCGCTGCGCTGAAGACGCAGACGGCGCTGGCCTTCAAGGAAGCGCTGCGCGGCATCGACGTGCTCGTCATCGACGATCTGCAATTCCTCCAGGGCAAGTCGACGCAGGCCGAGTTCTGTCACACGCTGAACGCGCTGATCGACGCCGGCCGCCAGGTCGTGATCGCGGCCGACCGTCCGCCGTCCGACCTCGAAAGCCTCGACGACCGCGTGCGCTCGCGGCTCGCCGGCGGGCTCGTGGTAGAGATGGGCTCGCTCGGCGAGGAGCTGCGCCACGGCATCCTGAAGTCGCGCGTCGCCGCGGCCCGCGCCCATCATGCGACGTTCGAGGTGCCCGAGGAGGTGCTGCAATATCTGGCGCGCACCATCACCCATAATGGCCGCGATCTCGAAGGCGCGATCAACCGTCTGCTCGCGCATTCCAAGCTCAACAACCGGCCGGTGACGCTGGAAATGGCGGAGCACGAGGTGCGCGACCTGGTGCGGCCGCAGGAGCCCAAGCGGATCAAGATCGAGGACATCCAGCGCGTGGTGGCGCGGCAGTACAATGTCAGCCGCTCCGACCTGTTGTCCTCGCGCCGCACCGCCAACGTGGTCCGCCCGCGGCAGGTGGCGATGTATCTCGCCAAGACGCTGACCCTGCGCTCGCTGCCCGAGATCGGCCGCCGCTTCGGCGGGCGCGACCACACCACCGTGCTGCACGCGGTACGCAAGATCGAGGCGCTGGTCTCCAAGGACACCGCGCTGCTGGAAGAGGTCGAGTCGCTCAAGCGCCAGCTTCAGGAATAAAGGCCTATTTGTTTCGCCTTCAGCAGAGGCCGTCATGCCCGGGCTTGACCCGGGCATCCACGTTCTTTGGGCTCCTTAGGCAAGCCGTGGATGGCCGGGACGAGCCCGGCCATGACGCTGTGGGGACGATTGCTACCCCACCAGCGAGGGAGCGCACCTGCACCCGGCTGCCGGCGCCGGTTTGCCGTTAAATCGTGGGGAACTGCCCCCCAATGCCTTGAATCCCAGCGCCATCCGCGCCACCTTGCGCGACCCTGACGGCTTTGGTCATATCGGCTCGATGACCCGGCCTTCCGGGGTCTTCGGTGCCGTGGCGCTTTTCGGCTGCCGGGCTTCTTCCAACTCAGAGTTTTCCTTGGGGATCGGGCGAGTAGTGCAATGAAGGTTACGGTCGAACGCGCGCAACTCCTGAAGTCGCTGGGCCATGTCCACCGCGTGGTCGAGCGCCGCAACACGATCCCGATCCTCGGCAACGTGCTGGTCCGCGCCGAGAATGCCAAATTGTCGCTGAAGGCGACCGACCTCGACCTCGAGGTGACGGAGACGCTGCCGGCGGAAACCGCGACCGCGGGCTCCACCACCGTGCCGGCGCACATGTTCTACGACATCGTGCGCAAGCTGCCCGACGGCTCGCAGATCGTGCTGGAGGCCGACGGCGACCGGGCGGTGCTCGCGATCCGCGCCGGCCGCTCGCGCTTCACGCTGCAGACGCTGCCGGAGAATGATTTCCCGGATCTGGCCGCCGGCGACATGTCCCACTCGTTCTCGCTCGCGGCCAAGGACGTCAAGCGGCTGATCGACCGCACCCAGTTCGCGATCTCGACGGAGGAGACGCGCTACTACCTCAACGGCATCTATCTGCACGCGGCCGGCACGGCCAAGGCCGCCACCCTGCGCGGCGTCGCCACCGACGGCCACCGCCTCGCCCAGCTCGACCTTGTGCAGCCCAGGGGCGCCGAGGGCATGCCCGGCGTGATCGTGCCGCGCAAGACCGTCGGCGAGGTGCAGCGCCTGATCGAGGACACCGAGGCCGAGATGACGATCGAGCTGTCGCAGGCCAAGATCCGCTTTACGATCGGCAACGTCGTGCTGACCTCGAAACTGATCGACGGCACCTTCCCCGACTACGGCCGCGTCATCCCGCAGAACAACGACAAGGAGCTCGTCGTCGACAAGAAGGACTTCGAGAACGCGGTCGACCGCGTCTCCACCATTTCCAGCGAGCGCGGGCGGGCGGTGAAGCTGTCGCTGTCGGCCGGCAAGCTGGTGCTGTCGGTGACCAATCCGGATTCGGGCAGCGCGACCGAGGAGCTCGAGGTCGAATACGCCGCCGACGCCCTCGATATCGGCTTCAACTCCCGCTATTTGCTCGACATCGCCGCCCAGATCGAAGGCGACGTCGCAACCCTCCGCCTCGCCGATCCGGGCTCACCAACCCTGGTGCAGGATCGTGACGACAAGAGCGCACTGTACGTGCTGATGCCGATGCGGGTGTGAGGCTATTTTCTCCTCTTGTCATGGCCGGGCTTGACCCGGCCAGCCGTCGAACAAAACGACCTGGGTGTACATCCTCGCCAGCAAGCCCGGTGGAACACTCTACATAGACGTCACGAACATTTTGGTCCGCCGCGTCAATGAACATCGCGAGGGTCTGGCCGATGGCTTCACCAAACGTTACGGCGTGAAGACTTTGGTCTATTTCGAGGCGCATGACACGATCGCCGCTGCCCTTCAGCGCGAAAAGAACATGAAGCACTGGTCCCGTGAGTGGAAGATCGATCTGATTGTGAAGAGCAATCCCACCTGGCAAGACCTATATGATGAAATTGCCCGCTGACGCGGGCGAGGGATTGCCGGGTCAAGCCCGGCAATGACGAGTTGAGATGACCCCCTCCCGCATTCATCGCCTGACGTTGACGCATTTTCGCAATTATCGGGCGGCGGGGCTCGAGACGACGGCTGACGTGGTGGCGCTGGTCGGGCCGAACGGGGCGGGCAAGACCAATTGCATCGAGGCGATCTCGTTCCTGTCGCCGGGCCGCGGTCTGCGCCGCGCGACGCTGGAGGACGTCGCCGACAACCAGGGCGACGGCTCCTGGGCGGTGTCGGCGCAGGTCGAGGGCGCGCTGGGGCTCGCCACGCTCGGCACCGGGATCGATGTGCCGCGCGCAGATGGCCCGGTCAGCCGGCGCTGCCGCATCGACCGCGAGCCGGTGGGGTCGGCCAGCGCCTTCGGCGACCACATCCGCATGGTGTGGCTGACGCCGGCGATGGACGGGCTGTTCATGGGGGCTGCGTCCGAGCGGCGGCGCTTCTTCGACCGCCTGGTGCTCGCCATCGACAGCGAGCATTCCAGCCGGATCAACGCTCTCGAGCGCTCGCTGCGTTCGCGCAACCGCCTGCTGGAGACGCGCAATTACGACGACCATTGGTGCGACGCGATCGAGCGCGAGACCGCCGAGCTGGCCGTCGCGGTCGCGGCAACACGCGGCCAGACCGCGGCAAGGCTCACCGGCATGCTCAACGCACGCGCGCAAGAATCCGCGTTTCCGTCGGCGCAGATCGCGCTCGACGGCTGGATGGAGAACGCGCTGCTCCAGGAGACCGCGACGTCGGTCGAGGACCGCTACCGCCAGATCCTGCGCGACAACCGCCCGCGCGATGCGATCGCCGGTCGCACCACCGACGGTCCGCATCTCACCGACCTGCAGGTCGTCTACGCGCCGAAAAGCATGCCCGCGCGCGACGCTTCGACCGGCGAGCAGAAGGCGCTTCTGATCGGCCTCGTGCTCGCGCATGCGACGCTGGTCGCCGAGATGACCGGCATCGTGCCGCTGCTGCTGCTCGACGAGGTGGTTGCGCATCTCGACCCCAACCGTCGCGCGGCGCTGTTCGAGGAGCTGAAGAAGCTCGGCGCGCAGGTGTGGCTGACCGGCGCGGATCCTGCCGCCTTCACCGAGATCGGCGCAGGGGGCGAAGTCTTTGACGTCGAGAGCGGACGAGTCTCGGCCCGAAGCTAGACCGCCGCCTTGAACCCGCCCGTTTGCGGCCGCGACTAGCTTTTTGAGCGCGCGGCGGCGATGGCGTCGCGCGCGATATCCTGGAGAGAAAGATGTGGACGGTAATGACCGGGGCGCAAGCCCCGGCACGATGGCTGGCGTTTGCGTGCGGCCTCTGCTTTCTCGCGATCTGCATGCTCGCGGCGAGCGCCGGAGCCTGGGTGTCGCAGCTGCCGCCGCTGTTCTCGGCCGGGCTCACGCCGGATCCCGCGACCAAGCTGCCCGCGCCGACCCGCTACAGCTACAGGGGAATCCACACCACCGTGGTGAGCGGCATCGAAGCGCCGCTCCGTACCAGGCTGGAAGCGACCGTCCCCTTCGATCTCGGCGACGTGCTCGCCTTCTACCGCGCCGAACTCGGCAAGCTCGGCTGGCAGGAAAAGCCTGACGGCACGGTGATCGCCGCCGATCACGTCGAGCTTGCCTTCGCCTCACCGCCCGGACCGGCGCGGCTGGAGCTCCATCGCAAGGACAACAGCACCGCGATCGAGCTCGTGCAGAAGAATTCGGATACGGCGACAAAGGCGAACGTCATGCCCGAACCCGGCCAGGCCAAGGTGGTGTTCAGCAATATCGGCGAGACGGAGGCCGCGCTCACCATCGACGAGCGGACCATCATCCGCGCCCGCGGCGCCAATGCCGTCGCGCTGGACCTGCCGGCCGGCAAATATCCCTACGAAGTGAACGTGCCCGGGCATCCCGCCCATACGAACACCCTCGTCATCGCGGCCGGCGACACCTGGGAGCTCACGGTCGGACGCGACGGCGATGCGTGGTCGCCGCTGCATCTGTATTGAGCCCGTCTCGATCCGCGGGCAGTGAGACGCGCAGCGTGAAATCTCTCACCCCGGCGGCGCGGAACCAGCCTTCAGCCCCGCAAAATCCACGCCCCCTTCGAGGCCCCGAACGGGCCCTCGAATCGCGCTTTTTGCAGTGCCGGAAACCGCCCTCCAAAAGCCTTGAAAGCCGGCCCAAAAACCCTATCTACTCAAAGGGTTGCCGGGAGATACTTTGCGCTAGGCGCAAGCGGTCTTTCATGGCACAAATAACCTCGCAAATCAGCGCCTTTTGCGCCGCTGATTCGGGCGACATCTCGAAGGCCTCTCATGACAGAACCTGCTCGGCAGCATGCTGCCGAAAACGAGCCCTCCACCGCGAGCGAATACGGCGCGGAATCGATCCGCGTGCTCAAGGGTCTCGACGCCGTCCGCAAGCGTCCGGGCATGTATATCGGCGACACCGACGATGGCTCGGGCCTGCACCACATGGTCTACGAGGTCGTCGACAACGCGATCGACGAGGCGCTCGCGGGTCATGCCACGCGCGTCGACGTGATCCTCAACGCCGACAATTCCGTCACCGTGCGCGACGACGGCCGCGGCATTCCCGTCGACATCCACAAGGGCGAAGGCATCTCGGCGGCCGAGGTCATCATGACCCAGCTGCACGCCGGCGGAAAGTTCGACCAGAACTCCTACAAGGTCTCCGGCGGCCTGCACGGCGTCGGCGTCTCCGTCGTCAACGCGCTGTCGAGCAAGCTGATGCTTCGCATCTGGCGCGACAACAAGGAGCACTATATCGAGTTCGCCCATGGCGACGCCGTCGCACCGCTCAAGGTGGTCGGCGAGGCACCGGGCAAGCGCGGCACCGAGGTGACGTTCCTCGCCTCGACCGAGACCTTCAAGAACATCGAGTACGATTTCGCGACCCTCGAGCACCGCCTGCGCGAGCTCGCCTTCCTCAATTCCGGCGTGCACATCGCCCTCTCCGACATGCGCCACGCGGTCGAGAAGCGCGAGGAGATGTACTATTCCGGCGGCGTCGAGGAGTTCGTCAAATATCTCGACCGCAACAAGAAGGCGCTGGTGCCCACGCCGATCATGGTGCGTTCGGAAGCCAACGGCATCGGCGTCGAGGCCGCCTTGTGGTGGAACGACAGCTACCACGAGAACGTGCTGTGCTTCACCAACAACATCCCGCAGCGTGACGGCGGCACCCATCTTGCCGGTTTCCGCGGCGCGCTGACGCGCCAGGTCAACGGCTATGCCGAGGCCAATGCCAAGAAGGAAAAGATCGCGCTGACCGGCGACGACTGCCGCGAAGGCCTCACCGCCGTTTTGTCGGTGAAAGTGCCCGATCCGAAATTCTCGTCGCAGACCAAGGACAAGCTGGTGTCCTCGGAAGTGCGTCCCGTGGTCGAGAACGTCCTCAACGAGGCGCTCCAGGCCTGGTTCGAGGAGCACCCCTCCGAGGCCAAGATGATCGTCGGCAAGGTGATCCAGGCCGCCGCTGCCCGCGAAGCTGCGCGAAAGGCGCGCGAGCTGACGCGCAAGAGCCCGCTTTCAGTCTCCTCGCTGCCCGGCAAGCTCGCCGACTGCCAGGAGAAGGATCCAGCCAAATCCGAGCTCTTCATCGTCGAGGGCGACTCGGCAGGCGGCAGCGCCAAGCAGGGCCGCAACCGCGAATTCCAGGCGGTGCTGCCGCTGCGCGGCAAGATCCTCAACGTGGAACGGGTCCGTCCCGACAAGATGCTGTCGTCGGAGCAGATCGGCACCCTGATCACCGCGCTCGGCACCGGCATCAGCGACGAGTTTTCGGTCGAGAAGCTGCGCTATCACAAGATCATCGTGATGACGGACGCCGACGTCGACGGCGCTCACATCCGCACGCTGCTGCTCACCTTCTTCTACCGGCAGATGCGCGACATCATCGACGGCGGCTATCTCTATATCGCCCAGCCGCCGCTCTATAAGGTCTCACGCGGCAAGTCCGAGCAGTACCTGAAGGACGAGCGAGCGCTCGAAGACTATTTGATCGACGCCGGTCTCGATGACTGCATGTACATCCCCGGCACCGGCGGCGACCGTTCCGGGCGCGATTTGCGCGCGCTGGTCGACGACGCCCGCGTCGTCCGCAGCATCCTGCGCAACCTTCACAGCCGCTATAACCGCAAGGTGGTCGAGCAGGCCGCCATCACCGGCGTGTTGAACAAGGACATCTACGGCGATCCCGAGAAGGCCGCTGCGGCCGCGCAATACATCGCGAGCCGGCTCGACAACCAGGCCGAGGAGGTCGAGCGCGGCTGGGTGGGACAATTCGTCGAGGGCCAGGGTTTCGTGTTCGAGCGCACCGTGCGCGGCGTCAAGGAAGCGGCTGTGATCGACGATGCGCTGCTCGGCTCGGCCGAGGCGCGCAAGCTCGACGAATATACGACCAGGCTCCAGGACGTTTACGCCCGCTCCGGCAAGCTGCGGCGCAAGGACAACGAGCACGTGGTCCACGGCCCGGTCGATCTGTTCGAAGCCGTGACCGACGCTGGCCGTAAAGGCATCACGCTGCAGCGCTACAAAGGCCTCGGCGAGATGAACCCCGAGCAGCTCTGGGAGACCACGCTCGACACCGAGGCACGCTCGCTCTTGCAGGTGAAGGTCAAGGAGGTCGACGAGGCCGACGACATCTTCACCAAGCTGATGGGCGACGTGGTGGAGCCGCGCCGCGACTTCATCCAGGAACACTCGCTGAGCGCGACGATCGATATTTGAGGCCGGGTTGGCTTGATCGGAGCCAACCACGGATGCAGATCACCTGATCGGCGCGCTGATCCTGATCGCGACCCTCTATGTGATCGGGAATATCGTCGGGCTGTTTTGAGGGCCGCTTCCACAAGCTTCATCCTCATCCTGAGGAGCCCGCGAAAGCGGGCATCTCGAAGGATGGCCACAGGCGAATAGGGGCCTGCATGGTTCGAGACGCGCGTTCCGCGCTCCTCACCATGAGGGATCAGCAGCTTCGCCTGGGCTCACGGATCGGCTACGAACCACCGCCCAGCACAATTGCTCCGGCGCTCAAATCTCTGTAGTTTCCGCCCGAAACAGCCCTCCCCACTCCATCAGGACAGCGAGAATCCATTTGGCGCCCATCCAATATATCGTCGAGGGCGGTCACCGGCTCTCGGGCTCGATCGAGCCGTCCGGCAACAAGAACTCGGCGCTTCCGATCATCGCCGCCGCCCTGCTCACCGAGCATCCGGTCACGCTGGAGAACGTGCCGCGGATCCGCGACACCGAAACACTGGTCGAGCTGATCCGCTCGGTCGGTGCATCGGCGGAATGGACTGCCCGCAATACGCTTCACATCCATGCCAAGAGCATCCGCGCCGCCGATCTCGATCCCGAGCTGTGCGTGCGCATCCGCGCCTCGATCCTGCTCGCGGGGCCCCTGCTCGCGCGCTGCGGCGAGGTGATGCTGCCGCCACCGGGCGGCGATGTCATCGGCCGCCGCCGTCTGGACACCCATGTGCTGGCGCTGGAGCAACTGGGGGCCAAGGTCACCGCGACCGACCGGCTCGAGTTCCGCGCGCCAAAGCTCGCCGGCGCGGACGTGTTTTTGGACGAGCCGAGCGTCACCGCGACCGAGAACGCCCTCGTTGCAGCGGTCGCCGCCGAAGGCGTCACTTACTTGCGCAACGCCGCCTCCGAACCGCATGTGCAGGACCTCGCCAACTTCCTGGTCGCGCTCGGCGCGAAAATCGAGGGCATCGGCACCAACACCATGACCATCCATGGCGCGGCGACGCTGGGGGAAGCGAGCTACAGGATTCAGCCCGACCACATCGAGGTCGGCTCGCTGATCGGACTTGCCGCGGTGACGCGCTCGCCGCTGCGCATCACGCGCGCCGGTGTCGAGCATCTGCGCTCGATCCGCATGGGTTTCGAGCGGCTCGGCATCGTCTGCCGAATCGAGGGCGATGACCTCATCGTGCCCTCCAATCAGACATTGAAGATCCAGGACGATTTCGGCGGCCATGTGCCCAAGCTGGAGGACCAGCCCTGGCCGGCCTTCCCGGCCGACCTGATGTCGATCGCGATCGTCACCGCCACGCAATGCGAGGGCGTGATCCTGATGTTCGAGAAGATGTTCGAATCGCGGATGTTCTTCGTCGACAAGCTGATCGCTATGGGCGCGCGCATCGTGCTCTGCGACCCGCACCGCGCCATCATCGCCGGCCCCAGCCGCCTGCGCGGCGCGCCGATGACCTCGCCCGACATCCGCGCCGGCATGGCGATGCTGCTCGCCGCCGTCTGCGCCGAGGGCACCTCCACCATCAACAACGCCGACCAGATCGAGCGCGGCTACGAGCGCATCGAGGAACGGCTGAATGCACTGGGCGCGAAGATCAAGCGCGTGCCGGAAAGGAAGAGCTGAAGGCTCTTTCTTCATTCTCCCCCTATGGGAGAAGGTGGCGCGAAGCGCACAATATCGTAGATTCCATGGGCGGTGGCTCCTGTTGGGTCCCGGCTCGCGCTTCGCGCGTCCGGGACACGTGGGCCATGTTTTCGACGTGTGGCCGTGCTATTGACCGGCCATGCTCGACACCGTGCAACATCATTCGCAGCCGCAGGCCGGCGTGCCGCCAAATCATCTCGCCGAAGAGTTCGTCCAGACGCTGCGCCTCGCCGTGCCGATGATGCTGACGCAACTCGGGCAGATCGCGATGATCACGACCGATCTCGCGATGATCGGCCACCTCGGCGAGAGCGCAGTGGCCGCGGCGGCGCTGGCGCATACGGTCTATTTCGTCAGCTTCACCTTCGGGCTCGGACTGATGTCCGCGGTGTCGCCGCTGGCCGCGCAGGCGTTCGGCGCCGGCGATATCAGGCGCATCCGCCGCTCCCTGCGCGTCGGCCTCTGGGCCGCGCTCTTGATCTCGCTGCCGATGATGGCCTCGCCGCTCTATGGCGAGCAGATCCTGCTCGCACTCGGACAAGTGCCACAATCCGCCGCGCTGGCGCAGCGCTACCTGAACGGCCTCGCCTGGGGAATCGCGCCGGCGCTGGGCTTCATCGCGCTGCGCAGCATGATGAGCGCGGTGAACCGGCCGCAGGCGCCGCTCTGGATCACGGTGGCGGCGATCCCGGTCAACGCCGCGCTGGTCTACGCCCTGATCCACGGCCTGTTCGGCCTGCCGGAGCTCGGCCTGTTCGGCGCGGGGCTTGCGACCACGCTGGTCAATCTCGGCACCTTCCTCGCTGCGCTCGCCATCGCGGCATGGCGAAAACCCTTCGCCGGCTATCATCCCCTCGCCCATCTCTGGCGGATCGACTGGCCGCTGATGCGTCAGCTGGTTGCGGTCGGCGCGCCGATCTCGTTTTCCCTGCTGCTGGAATACGGCCTGTTCTCCTCGGCCGCGCTGCTGATGGGGCTGATCTCGACCACGGCGCTCGCCGCGCACCAGATCGCGCTCCAGGTCACCGCCGTGCTGTTCATGGTGCCACTCGGCATCGGCATGGCTGCGACGGTGCGGGTCGGTCATGCCTTCGGCCGCCGTGATCCGGCGGCGGTGAAGCGCGCAGGGCTCGCCGCAGCCGTTCTCGGTGTCGCGCTGGTCTTCGCGCTGACGATCGCCATCGTGATCGGGCGCTATCAGCTCGGCCGGCTGTTTTTCGGCGGCGCCAGCGAAAGCGCGGCCACCGTCGAACTGACGGGGACGCTGCTCCTGGTCGGCGCCACCTTCTTCATCGCCGACGGCCTGCAGACCATCATGGGCGGCGCGCTGCGCGGCATCAACGACACCAGGATGACACTGCTGTTCGCGGCGATCGGCTATTGGGGCGTCGCCTTTCCCACAGGCTGGATGCTCGCGTTCCACGCGGGGTTGGGCGCGATCGGCGTCTGGATCGGCTTCTCGATCGGCACATTCGTCTATGCCGGGCTCCTGGTCTTGCGCTTCCGAATGCTGACGCGCAGATTGGTGGAATGAAGGGGACGGTCCACGAAGTTACGCCTGAGGTCGATGCCAATGCACTGCTGCCCGGCGCCCAGTTCATCGACGCGTTTCGCGTCGAGATCGGCGCAGCGGCGGTCGATGCCCGTCAGGCCTGCGTCCGGATGGTGCTGCACGGGCCGCGCTGGGTCGACGGTCTGGTGCACCTGCGCAACATTCTGGTGACGCCGTTCGGGCTGAAGACCTCGGGCGAAGGCGCGCCGGCGCCGCACGGCCTGATCGGCCTTTTTCCGGTGGTGAGCGAGACGCCGGAGCGGCTCGTCGCGGGCTTCAACGATTCTCATCTCGACTTCCGCCTCGTCGTCGACGTGACGGGCGATGCCGCGAGCCGCCGGGTGACCTCGACCACGCTGGTGCGCACGCACAATCTGCTCGGCCGCACCTACCTCGCCCTCATCACGCCCTTCCACAAGCTCGTGGTCCGCGGCATGATGGGACGGATCGTGGAGCCGGCCCGTTAAAGCGCGATGAGATTTGGATGAATCGTCATCGCGCTTTAGCTTGTTGTTTACGCATGATCTTTCCGGAAAACCGCTTCGCACTTTTCCGGATCATGCTCTAGCTTACTCCGCCACCCGCGCGGACTTGTTGCTCGACGCCTCCGACCATTCGCCGACGACGCGATCGAGATCGCACAGATTCTGGTGCATCTGCTCCAGGGAGAAGCCGAGGGCGAAGAAGCGCTCGGCGGTGTCGCCGGGCTGGCCGCGGATCAGGCCGTCCTGGCGGACAAAGGCGACCGCTTCGGCGTAATGCTGGAGCGCGAGGTGGACGGGATGGATCGGCGGCGCGCCGGCGCCTTCGCGCAAGGCGGCAGCGGCCGAGCGCAGGAAGCGCGCGATCACGGTCGAGACTTCCGTGAGCGGGCCCGATAGGCGCGTCTGCACCTCGATCGGCAGTGGCACGACAGTCGCTCGGCCAATCATCACGACGTCATGGCGCAGCCGCAGGATCGTTCGCAGCAACGGGCCGGTGTCCGGGCCGCTCGACAGGCGCGCGGCGCGCTCGCGCTCGGCTTCGGAGCCGATTGCATTGAGGCTGACCATGGCCGTGCCGATGCCGTCCTGGATCCGATGCAGCGCGTCATTGTCGCGACCACGGGTGAGACCCGCGAGCAGCTCGGTGAAGGCATCCGCGATCAATTCGAGCAGCGTCGCCGCACTGGCGCGGATCTGCCGCACCGCGCGCGAGGGCAGCACCAGGAAGGAGACCAGCAGACCCGTGATGGCACCGACCGCGACCTCGCTGACCCGATCGATCGCCGAGGTCATGGGATCGGAGTGATGCATGGTCGGAACCAGGAGCACGATCACCGCGGTGACCGTGGCCGCGCTGAGGCTCGGATTGATCGCAGCGATGAAGGCGAGCGGAGCGACCGACAGCACGAGGAGGCCGAGAAGGCCGGCTTCGCTGGAATAGGGGATCAGGATCGCAATGGCGCCGCCATAGACGGCGCCGCCGATGGTGCCGAGCATGTAGTCGCGCGTTGCCTTCAGCGAGCGGCCAACGCTCATCTGGGTCACGATCAGCGAGGTCAGCACCGCCCAGAGCGGCAGCAACAGATGCAGGGCGGTCGCGATCGCATAGGCGGCTGTCGCGGCCACCGTGACCCGGATCGCCAATCCCAGCTGGGTCCGCCGCGACCGGATGCGAGCGAACAGCGCTTTTGCGAATGCCATCGGCGGAAGTCTCGATCCTCTTGAAGCCAAGCAAAAGCATGGCTGATGCCCGCGGCCGCAAGGCCGCTTGAAAGGCCAAATCAGCCCGCTTAACTTGCGCGCCAAACGAGGAAACACGATGGCCCACGAAACTGCAACGCTCGCCGCGTACGTCTTCAACCTGAAATACCAGGATATTCCGGCGGAGGTGCTGGAGCGCGCCAAGGTGCTGACGCTGGACTTCCTCGGCAGCGCGATACGGGCTCGGCGCGAGGCCGAATCGACCCCGTCGATGCTGAAGATGCTGGAGGCGCTGGCGCTCGACACCAAAGGCGAGTCCACCGTGTTCGGCGACACCAAGACCTGGACGCCGGCGGTCGCGGCCCTGCTCAACGGCGCGCTCGGCCATTCCCTCGATTTCGACGACACCCACGCCGATTCCTCGCTGCATCCGAGCGCGCCCGTGGTGCCGGCCGCCTTCGCCGTCGGCGAGATGGTCGGGGCGTCGGGACGCGACGTGCTGACGGCGATCGTCGTGGGCTATGAGGTCTGCTGCCGGCTCGGCAACGCGCTCGACCCGACCTCGCATTACGCGCGCGGCTTCCACCCGACCGCGACCGCCGGCACTTATGGCGCCGCTGCCGCGGCAGGAAAGCTGTTCGGCCTCAGCGAGAAGCAGCTGATCGCCGCGTTCGGCGTTTCCGGCAGCCAGGCCGCGGGCTCGCTGCAATTCTTGGTCAACGGCGCCTGGAACAAGCGCTATCAGGTCGGCGCGGCCGCGATGAACGGCGTGATCGCAGCGACCCTGGCACGCAACGATTTCGTCGGCGCGACCGAGTCAGTTGAGGGCAAGCACGGCCTGCTCGCCGGCTACACCGACGACGCGCATCCGCAAAAGGCGGTGGCCGATCTCGGCAAGACCTATGAAACGATGAAGATCGGCGTAAAGCCCTATCCGAGCTGCCGCTACACCCATGCCGCGATCGACGCGCTGATCGCCTTGCGGCGCGAGCACAATCTGACGCCCGATCAGGTCAAGCGTGTCGAGATCGGCCTGCATCGCAACGGCATCACGCTGACCGGCGATGCCGCGACCAAGCGGCATCCGCGCTCGATCGTCGGCGGCCAGTTCTCGATGTTCTTCACCGGCGCGCTCGCGCTGGACCAGGGCTCGTTCGGCTGGGACGACTACAACCGCCTCGGCGATGCCGCCATCGACGCGCTCGCCGACAAGTTCGACGTGGTGCAGGACGACCGGCTCGAGATCGGCCGCACCCATCCCTTCGGCGCGCGCGTCAGCATCACGACGGACGACGGCGTTCACGAGCGGCTCTATGCCGATCCGTCGGGCGAGCCGACCTCGTTCCCGGACACCCAGGCGATGCAGCAGAAATTCCTGACACTGGCCCGCCCGGTGCTGAACGCACGCGCGGAGAAGTTTGCGGATGCGATCATGACGCTGGAGCGATTTGATCGCGTGGCGAAGGCGACGGAATTGGGGAGGTAGAAGCTAAGCCGCAGCCGCATCTTACCCTCCCCTGGAGGGGTCCGGGACGAGCGTAGCTCGCCCGTGGGTCGGCACGCGATCGAGCGAAGCGAGATTACGTGACGGGGTGGGGTGATCTCTCCACTCGGGCACTGTTCGTCGCGGAGAGACCGTCACCCCACCCCGCTCGCGCTGCGCGCGATCGACCCTCCCCCTCTTGGGGAGGGTAAGAAGCGGCGCGGTCCGCTCTTCTCAATCCGCTCCCGCCAGCTTCCCCTTCTCGCGCGTGGCCGCGACCACATCGTGCACGAGATCGAACACGCCGTCGGCTTGCGGCGGCCAGTTCGGCGAGCGCCCCATGCGCACGATCACCAGCTGCTCCGACGGAATCACGATGGTGTATTGCCCGATCGTGCCCTTGGCGAAGAAGGCATCGCGCGGCCAGCCGTGCTCGACGCGAAAATTTGCGCCAAAGCTGTCGCCCTGGTTGGTCCAGAAGCCGGCGCCGATGCCGACCCACGCATTCGGCGTGGCCCTCGACGAATAGTTTACCCATCCTTCCGGCAAGATGCGCTTGCCGCCGGCGACGCCGCCATTGAGATAGAGCTGGCCAAAGCGCGCCCAGTCGCGTGCGGAGGCCAGCATCTCGCTCGATCCCTCGATCGTGCCGGCGCCGTCGAGCTGGAGCACGACACGACGCATGCCGAGGGGGGCGAACAATTCGCGGCGCGCAAAGGCAAGCGCATCTGCGGGACTGCCGCCGGCCGCAGCACGGATCAGATGCGAGAGGATGAGCATATTGCCATCGTGGTAATTCCACGCCGCGCCCGGTGCGGTCTCGAGCGGAATGGTCTCGGCATAGGCCGCCATGTCGGTCTCCACGAACTTCATCCGGTTGACGGGCTCGAAGGCCGAGCCGAGCGAGGCTTGCAACGAACTGCCGAGCGCAAGGCCCGCGGTGTGACGCAGCAGCTGATCGACGGTGATGGCATGGCGCGGATCATCGGGGTTCTTCCAGGCTGCGATCGGCGCAGGCCCCTCGAGCTTCAGCTTGCCCTGGCGCACCAGCACACCGATCAGCGCCGATATCACCGACTTTGTCATGGAGAAGCCGAGCAGCGGCGTCTCCGGCCCGATGCCATCCGCGTAGCGCTCGGCGATGATACGACCGTCCTTCATCACGACGATGGCACGGGTTAGGCGGTAGGGCGGCTCTGCGGGTTCGGTGAAGGCACGGTCGAGCGCGGCGGCGAGTGAGGGACTTTGCGGCGGCACGATCGCGGGGCCGGCGATCTCGGGTAGCAACGCCGGCCGTTTGTCGTCAGGCAACCGTTCGACGGCAGTCATGCCAGCGCCATGTTCGAGCGTGCAGCCGAGCCCCTCGCGGTAGACGGCGTGGCTGCGGCCGAGGCCGAACAGCGTCACCGTGACGTCCTTGCGGACGCTATCGACCCTGTAGTCCATCGCCCAGCTGATCAGGCTGGTCCCGGGCATGGCATCGGTGGTCTCGGCGAAGTTGCGTTGGGGATCGAGGCCGGAGACGAACGTCTCGGAGCAGAGAATGTCAGCGACGAAGCCGGTCGCGACCTCAGGCAAGTCGCGGGCCCGGGCGGCGCCGAGCGCAAGGCCGGCTGCGGCAATGGTGGTGGCGAGGAGGACGATCTTGCGGCGGCGGGTCACAGGCTTTCTCCGGCTGGGGCGTATGGCGGGAGGAAGCGGAAGGCGGACGGTGGATGCTCGCCGGATTCGGAAAATGGGCTGGCCTAAAACTGAACGAGACTGGCCGGTTCTGGAATAAGTCAGTTATTTCAGAGTAATACGAAAAATGCCGCCGCAGCTGCCGTGGCCTCCCGGGGGAGAGGCGAAGCGGGCGCGTCACGCCGCATTCACCTTGATCCGCCGGTATTCCGTCGGTGTCACGCCGGTGACTGCTTTGAAGGCACGGTTGAATGGACCCAGCGACTGGAAGCCGGCATCCATGGCGATGGTGATGATTGGGACTTCGGCCTGGGCGGGATCGGCGAGCGCGGCCTTGGCTTCCTCGATCCGGTGGTTGTTCAGAAACACATTGAAATTGCGATAGCCGAGCCGCTGATTGATCAGCCGGCGCAACCGGTATTCGGGAATCTTGAGCCGGGTCGCAAGCACGCCGATGGTGATGTTCTCCTGGCGATAGACGCGCTCCTCCGCCATCAGCCGCATCAGGGCATCGATGAGCTTCTGGTCGGCGGATTCATCGCCCCTCGCGGGTTGAGCCAGAATCGCCGGCGCGGACGTTGACGCCGGAAACAGATCGGCGCCGTCGATGCGCATCATCGCATAGGCAATGGCCGCAACGATGCAGGCGAGCACACCGGCGTTGATCGTGTTGGCGACATCGCCTGCACTGCCGGCAGCAAGGATCTGAAGCAGCGCATTCAGCCCGCCATAGAGCGCGGCGGCGCACACGATGAAGACGCGCACGCGACGGCGACGCTCGACCAGATCGGCGGACCACGATCGGATGGTCTGCGCCACCGCGAGCGCGATGAAACCGAGCACGATCAGATTGACGACCGTCACCGAGAACCGCGCGTTCCCGCCGGGCGCGATCCACAGACACCCGACCAAGCTGAAGGCGGTTACCGCAGCCCAGATCAAACCGTGCCACCAGCGCAACCGAAAGGCTTCGTCGAACAGCCCACGCGTGAACAGCCAGAACACGACGATATTGCCGGTCGACAGCGCGATCAGCGGCGCGTGCCAGACCGGAACGAGCGACGACACGCCGATGGAATAGCTCGCCGCATGCGCCGCCGAGCCGAACGCGAAAGCTGCGCCGAGGCGGGCTGCCAGCACGTTGCGGAAATCGGAGAGCAATGACACCGCCAGCACAAGCAGCAGCGCGACGCTGGCAGCGCGAAAGGCGAGCTCGGTTGCGGCAAGGGTCATCGGATGGTTCGATTGACGTGGTTGGAAGCAGCCGAACATCGTTCGTTGTGCCCGGTTTTTCAAGGACCATCCGCATGCCATTGTTGTAGCGGCATCCACCGCTGTCATCGCCCGGCTTGGTTGACCGGGCGATCCAGTACTCCGAGACGTCGGTGATTGAATCGATGGCTGCGGCGTATTGGATACCCCGGTCCCGGCGCCGCCAAGCTACGCCGGCCTACACGCGCTCGGCCGGCGAAGCTTCAGCGAAGACGGCAAGCCGGGGCATGACAGCGGAATTTGAGGAGCGACCTTTGCCGCGACGACGATGCGAAATCCTGCTAGGCTCCCGCTCAACAAAGTCAAAAAGGAGTCCACCCATGAGCTGGCAGCCCTCGAACGACCCCGTGCTCGGCGATCCCATGTCCTGCGATGCGCTCGATCTGGTCATCGTGCCTCGCACGCGCGATCTCGGCGACGGATTTGCGGTGCGGCGCGCGCTGCCGCATGGCAAGCGGCAAATGGTCGGGCCCTTCATCTTCTTCGACCATTTCGGCCCGGTTCAGTTCGTCTCCGGCAAGGGCATGGACGTGCGGCCGCATCCGCATATCGGGCTCGCCACCGTCACCTATCTGTTCGACGGCGCGATCATGCATCGCGACAGTGAGGGCAACGTCCAGGAGATCCAGCCTGGCGCGATGAACCTGATGACGGCCGGGCGCGGCATCGCCCATTCCGAGCGCACGCCGGATGCACAGCGCGCCTCGGGCCAGAAGATGCTGGGACTGCAAAGCTGGATCGCGCTGCCGGCCGGATCGGAAGAGATCGCGCCGTCGTTCCAGCATTATGCGGCGGGCGACTTGCCTATGATCTCCGAGCGCGATTTTACCGCACGCGTGATTGCGGGCTCGTCCTTCGGCATCGCCTCGCCCGTGTCGATGGTCTCGCCCTGGTTCTACACCGAGGTCACGGCGGTCGCGGGCGCGACGGTGCCGCTCGACCCTGATCATGAGGAGCGCGCGATCTACCTGGTTGACGGCGAGGTCGAGATCGCGAACGAACGTTACGAGGGGCCGCGGCTCCTGATCTTCAGACCCGGCGATCGCATCACCGTGAAGGCGCTCGAGGCGACGCGGATGATGTTTCTCGGCGGCGATGCATTGGAGGGCCCGCGCCACATCTGGTGGAATTTCGTCTCCTCCAGCAAGGAGCGGATCGAGCAGGCCAAGCAGGACTGGAAAACCGGGCGCTTCGCCGCAGTTCCGCAGGAACACGAGTTCATTCCGCTGCCGGAATAGGCTAATCCGGTTTCCGGCTGCGCCATCCGGCGCGTCCGGACTCTCTGCCGAAGGCCATGTCTGCAAAGACTTGCCTGCAAAGACTTGCCTGCGAAAGATCTGCCGATGACCACCATGCTCTCCAGCGACCTGCCCCTGCCCAAGATCGGACGCGGCAAGGTGCGCGATATCTACGCCGTCGATGATGACCGCCTGCTGCTCGTTACCACCGACCGCATCAGCGCCTTCGACGTGGTGATGGGCGAGACCATTCCGATGAAGGGCGCGGTGCTGACGCAAATCAGCGCGTTCTGGTTCAATGAACTCGAGGGCGTGGTGCCGCATCACATGATCAGCGCCGATACCGACGCGATCGTTGCGGCCGTGCCGGCGTTGAAACCGCATCGCGCCGAGATTCTCGGCCGCGCCATGCTGTGCAAGCGGACCACCGTGTTTCCGATCGAGTGCGTGATCCGCGGCTACCTCTCGGGCTCCGCCTGGAAGGAATATGCCGCCAGCGGCACGCTGGCGGGCGAGAAGCTGAAGGCAGGCCTCGTGGAGAGCGAGAAGCTGGAGCCTGCCATCTTCAGCCCGGCGACCAAGGCCGAGAGCGGCCATGACGAGAATATCACCATTGCGAAGATGCGCGCGGTGGTCGGCGACGAGGTCGCCTACACGCTGGAGAGCATGACGCGCGCGATCTACACGCTCGGCGAGGAGCTCGCCCGCGAGCAGGGCATCATCATCGCGGACACCAAGTTCGAGTTCGGCCGCGACAAGGACGGCCGCATCATCCTGATCGACGAGGTGATGACGCCGGATTCCTCGCGTTTCTGGGCTGTCGATTCCTACAAGCCCGGCCAGCCGCAGGCGAGCTTCGACAAGCAACCCTTGCGCGACTATCTCGACGCCGAGCGCCGCGCGGGCCGCTGGAACGGCGACGCCCCGCCGCCGCCACTGCCGGCGAGCGTGGTCGAGGCGACCAGCAAGCGGTATCTGGAAGCGTATCGCCGCGTGACGGGCAAAGAGCTGAAGATTTAAGTCCGGCTGTCGTCACTCACTCCTTCATTGCGAGGAGCCCTCGCGACGAAGCAATCCAGGCTGTTTCCGCTCGCGGATTTACGAATCCGTGGAGCCGCCCAATGCGGCCGCCATCCAGCACCGCCATGTCGATGCCTGTGGCAGCGGGTGTTGTAGCCCCCGGCGCTGCCAGCCTCCAGCCGAACAAGACCTGATCGTGATGCGCGTTCACGGGACCTGCGAGCGTGAAGCGCAGGTCCGGGACCCTCGCTTGCAAGGCTTCCACCAAGTGTTCGATTGCATCCTTTCCCGTGACCGAGTCATTCGGATCGATATAGGCGCAGGCATCGTTGAAGACCGAATCGATCAGCCGCCGGCGTTTCCCGGCATCTCGTTCGTTCCACACCGCGATGTAGTCCTGAACAAGTTTTGTCACCTGCGCGCTCATGTTCTTTCCCATATCCATGCGTGCCACCTACGAAAGGGTGTCACGAACCATCGTGTCCAGGCTGCTCGCGGTGACGCCCAGCAGTTTCTCGGTCTCCCCGGCATCGAGCAGAAGCGGCTTTTCGAACAGATAGGCCATCTCGATCCCTTCGCCGAAGCCGATGCGTTCCAGATCGGTCGCGGTGAGCCGAAGCAAATCCGGAACGTCAATCTTCAGCGCGACCGCGAATCTTCGCACGAGCTCGCGCACGGACGCGGACTGCGACGGCACGTGAAAGGCGCGGCCCCATTCTCCGGTGAAGCGCGACGCCGCGATCAGCGTCCTCGCCGTGTCCTTGGTGAACGTCCAGGCGTGGGCCACATCCGGATCGCCGAGGAGAGATACTGGCTCGTTCCTGAGCAGCGACGGCAGGGCCAGCAGCGAGAAATACGCAACCGCATCCTTGCCCAGATAGTCGCTCGCGCGGACTTCGATGGCGGGAACGTTCGATCGCAACGCACGCTGCCACATGATGTGCCGGGTCGTGCCCTTGCGGCTGGTCGGGTCCGGCTCGAGCTCCGGAGTGAGAGGACTAGCGGCCGCGGCGCCATAGCCATAGACATTCCCGGCTACGAGCAGTTTGGCGCCAACCTGCTCGGCCGCCTTGACGGTTCCGTCCATGATCGGGAAGAAATCGGTCGGCCATCGATGATAGGCCGCCATAGCGCACCTGAAGATCGCATCCGCACCCTTGCCGAGAGCCGCCAGTTGCGCGGCGTCGGTGGCGTCGGACGAAACCGTTCGGACGTCTCCGGCATCGAGCGATCCGGCATTCCTGCTGGTCAGGATGACACTGTGCCCTTCCTCCGCCAGAAGGCGCGCGGTTTCGCGCCCGACAGGGCCGGCTCCGACGATCACGTAATGACTCACTTGGCATCCTCATTGTCACGAATGACGGATGAGTTCTTTGCCGTCGGCGCGGTTGAAAATCGCGCACGATGCGCCAAATATCGAACACGTTCCGCCAAGATCTGGGGCCCGGCCCATGCGAGCGAGACCGAGTTCGGCGCCAACATCAGCCGGCGTCGCCGCCGCTGCCAGGCGGACCGAGCCTGATGCCGTTGCGCTCGAGCCGATCGGCGACCATCGGATCATCATCCATCTCAGCCCCGCGACGCGCTCGTTATGCATCGAGACCGGGGACGAGTTCCTGCGTCAGGCCGGCGACATCGACGTGATTCCCTCTGGTGCGTTCGGCGGCTTCGTCGCCGAGACACCCTACCAGTCGCTTCAGATTCGGCTGGCGCCGAGCATGCTCGACCATGCTGCAGCAAGGAGCCGGCAGCCGGCATCTGCCCGCCTCGCGCATCATCATATGCTGCGGAATGACCGCATCGTTCTGCTTGGACAGGCCCTCGAAAGCGACGTCAGGGCAGGCTCGCCGAGCGGCCCGCTATTTGCCGAAAACGTTGGCATGGCCCTGGCGGTCGAATTGCTCAACCTGGCGAACGATCCGCCAGGTGACCCCATCCGCCTCTCGGACGCGCAGCTCCAGAGAGTCCTCGCCTATATCGACGCAAATCTCGACCAGCCGCTCACCATTGACATTCTCAGCCGCGAGGCCGGCGTCAGCAACTCACATCTGCGGACCTGGTTCAAAGCGGCGATGGATGTCACGATCCATCGCTACATCCTGAGAAGGAGAGTGGAGCACGCACGTCGGCTTCTCCTTCAAGGCAACCGCAAACTAAGCGATATTGCCGCCGAAGCCGGCTTTGCCCACCAGTCTCATCTGGCGAAATGGATGCGGCACGAGCTCGGATATAGCCCCAGCGAACTGCGTCGAAGCAGGAATTGATCGAGCGAGGCCCCTAGACCCCACCATCATCGCGTATTTGATCTCGACATACTCTTCCATACCGTGACGCGAGCCTTCGAGGCCAAGGCTGCTTTCCTTGACGCCGAGGCGCTTTGCGCGACCCAAGGGCTCCGTCCGGGCTGCGATATCACCTCCATTGATCCAGATCAAACCGGGAGCCAACGGTAAGAGAAAGCTGATCACCTCGGCTTGATACAACAACGAGGGAGATCGCCATGACGCTGGTCGGCACCAAGCGAATGTTACTTTTTGCGGCCGTCCTGAGCTGCGGAATTTTCGGCTCGACCAATTGGTCAAACGACGCCGGCATCGCGTTCGGCGTTCCGAGCGCTGAAGCCAGGGTCGGCCGGCCGGCAACCCCCGTGAGCGTTGCTGGCGTCGCCCGTCGAACCACGCGGCGCGCGGTCGTGGGAGGAGCGGCGGTGGGTGCGGCGGCTGCCGGCGCAGCATGCGTCCGTGTCTATGTGAACGGCGCCTACGTCTGCCGCTGATGCGATTCGCGCCGGCGCACTCAAATCGCCGGCGCGCATCTCGATTGCCGGTTAGACCCCCGCCATCATCACGTATTTGATCTCGACATATTCATCCATGCCGTGATGCGACCCTTCGCGCCCCAGGCCGCTTTCCTTGACGCCGCCGAAGGGCGCGACCTCGGTGGTGATGAGGCCGGTGTTGACGCCGACCATGCCTGACTCCAGCGCTTCGGCGACACGCCAGACGCGGCCGAGATCGCGAGAATAGAAGTACGAGGCGAGGCCGAACGGCGAGGCGTTGCACATCGCGATGACGTCGGCCTCGTCCTTGAAGCGGATCACGGGTGCGAGCGGGCCGAAGGTCTCTTCCTGCGACACCAGCGAGTCCGGCTTGACGTCGGCGAGCACCGTCGGCTCGAAGAAGGAGCGGCCGAGCTCGCTGCGCTTGCCGCCGGTGACGACCTTGGCGCCGCGCTCGATGGCATCGGCGATGTGACGTTCGACCTTGTCGACCGCCTTCATGTTGATCAGCGGCCCTTGCGTGACGCCGCTCTCGGTGCCGTCGCCGATCTTCATCGCGGCGACCTTCTTCGACAGCTTCTGCACGAACTCGTCGTAGATCCTGTCCTGGGCGTAGATGCGGTTGGCGCAGACGCAGGTCTGGCCCATGTTGCGATATTTCGAGACGATCGCGCCTTCGACCGCGGCATCGATGTCGGCGTCGTCGAACACGATGAACGGCGCGTTGCCGCCGAGCTCGAGGCCGAGCCGCTTCACGCCCACCGAGGCCTGCTGATAGAGGATCTTGCCGACCGCGGTCGAGCCGGTGAAGCCGACGAAGCGCACCGCCGGATGCTCGCACAGCACCTTGCCGATCGGCGGCGCGTCACCGGTGATGATGTTGAGCACGCCCTTGGGGATGCCGGCCTTCTCGGCGAGCACGGCGAGCGCCAGCGCCGACAGCGGCGTCTCGTTGGCGGGCTTGAGCACCACGGTGCAGCCGGCCGCCAGCGCCGGCGAGACCTTTCGGGTGATCATGGAGTTCGGGAAATTCCACGGCGTGATCGCGCCGCAGACGCCGATCGGCTGCTTGATCGCGAGCAGGCGCGCATCGGGCCGCTGCGTCGGGATGGTCTCCCCATAGACGCGGCGAGCTTCCTCGGCGAAGAACTCGATATAGGCGGCGCCGATATCGACCTCACCCAGCGCCTCGGTGAGTGGCTTGCCCTGCTCGGAGGTGAGGATCAGCGCGAGATCCTCGCGGTTGGCGACGATCAGCTCGAACCATTTGCGCAAGATGTTGGAGCGCTGCTTGGCGGTGTGCTTGGCCCAGCCCGGAAAGGCGCGCTGGGCGGCTTCGACCGCCCTGGTGGTATCGTCAGCACCAAGCTGCGGAACCTTTGCGAGCTCGACGCCGGTGGCGGGATTGTTGACGGCAAAAACCGGCGTGCCGACCCAGGCACCGTCGATGTAGCAGGCCTCCTTCAACAACGAGGGGTCCTTCAACCGGTCGCGCAGGGAGGCGGTGGCTTGCGGGGCACGTGCAGCGGCAGTCGAGGTCATGGCGTTACTCCCTGAGACGATCGGATCGGCCCGGAATATAGGGACAGGTGGCGCGCAATGCACCGCCCGGCAACGCACATCTGCCGGGAATTATACTGAGAGCCGTGGGTCCCTTGCCTCTCCCCTGTTCAGACCGGGGAGAGGTGTGGCGTCGCGATCGAGCAAGCAGTCAGGCCGCGCCGCTGATATAGGTCTCGCGGCGACCGATCATGCGCTCGGCCGCGGCCTTGGCGTCCGCTTTCGTGGAGGTCGCGCATGTCCGGTATTCGAGATCAGGCACCTGAGAGGTATCCCGACGGCCGAACCAGGATTTTGAGCCGACCGGCAGCAGCGCCAGCGCCTGCGCCAGATTGTCGACGGCGCCGAAGGAATAGAGTGCGCCGGTGCCGGCGATGCGAACCTCGTAAATGCCGGGCGAAATCGGCGCCTCCAGGTTCTCGCCGCGCCCCGGACGGGGATAGCGCTTCCATTCGCTCCAGGTCGAAATCATCTGAGGTCCCCCTCGCCGCCCATCCGCGGCCGGCAACATTTTGCATTAAGTCTTAATCGGCCCATGGATCGGACCGGGTGCTGAACGCGGCAGCTCGCGAAATGTTTCAGGTGTCCGAAAACTCACGAAACATACGCCTGCAGCCCGTCTCAGGTGAGAGCGAATTCCGGCAATCCACCACAGATTGTGAGGGCGCGTCACCGTTCAGCCCCGTTGTCGTCCTGCGTGGGACCAAGACCGTCAAGTCACGACATCGCGACCGGCGCAGGACCATAGATGCGCTGGCCGCGCCGGGCGTGCAGGAGGACAATCGATCACTTCCAACAATAATCAAACCCTAGGAAACCCCATGCAAAGCCAAGCACAGTCCCGGCCATCCAAGTCTTAGCGGCGCGAGACGTGGCACGTGGATGCCCGGGACAAGGCCGGGCATGACGACCAAGCATGAAGCGCGAGCATCGATCCACACCGCAATGACGGGGAAGGAGCCGCGCCTTAAGCCGTCAACCCGCGCTGCTGCGCGAGCTCCTTCAGCGATACAAGCGGACGCGCACCGATGTGCTGGATCACTTCGGCGGCGGCAAGCGCGCCGAGCTCGCCGCACTGCTTGTAGCCGAAATTGCGCGCCAGGCCGTACAGGAAGCCTGCAGCGAAAAGATCGCCAGCGCCGGTGGTGTCGACCACCTTGTCGACCGGGGAGGCGGGCGCCGCGATGGCGTCTTCCGACGACACCACCATGCAACCTTTCTCGCTGCGGGTGACGACGCCGAGATTGACGTCGTTGCGCAGCTGCTTCAGCGCGGTGTCGAAATCCGAAGTCATGTAGAGCGAATGCAGCTCGGACTCGTTGGCGAAGACGATGTCGACCGTGCCGTTGCGCATCAACGAGAGAAATTCGTCGCGATAGCGGTCGACGCAGAACGAATCCGACAGCGTCAGCGCCACCTTGCGCTTGGCATCATGTGCGATCTTGGCCGCCTTGACGAACGCATCCTTGGCGTTCTTGGGGTCCCAGAGATAGCCTTCGAGATAGACGATGGCGGCGCCGGCGATCTCGGCCGGGTCGATGTCGGCGGGCGACAGGTCCTGCGCCGCGCCGAGATAGGTGTTCATGGTACGCTCCCCGTCGCCGGTGACCAGGATGTAGGAGCAACCGGTGGCGGGACCGTCCTTGGCGGCGGGCGTGTTGAAGGCGACGCCGGCGGCACGGATGTCGTGCACATAGAGATTGCCGATCTGATCGTCCTTGACCTTGCCGACATAGGCGGCGCGTGCCCCCAGACTGGCGATGCCGACGATGGTGTTGGCGGCAGATCCGCCCGAGACTTCCGTGGCCGGGCCCATGTCCTTGTAAATGGCCGCCGCGCGCGCCTCGTCGATCAGCGACATGCTGCCCTTGGTCATGCCATGCTTGGCCAGAAAGGCCTCGTCGGTCCTGACCAGCACGTCAAAGAGCGCGTTGCCGATGCCGAGAACGTCATATTTCACGTCAGCCATTCACCTTGATCCTGTTTGGCGGATTGCGATCCCTGCGGAAATCCGCTTCCTGTCGGCCTGAAATCTGAGCTCGCGGCCTATCACGACCGGGCCTTGGCGGGCAAGCAACGGTAATCTCGACGGCAATGATCCGCTCCTTCCTCACCGTGTCGACGGGAACATTGGCCTCGCGGCTGCTGGGTTTTGCCCGCGATTCCCTGATCGCGGCACTGCTCGGCACCGGCGCCGTGGCGGACGCCTTTCTGGCGGCATTTCAGCTCGTCAACGTGGTACGCCGGCTGCTCAGCGAGGGCGCGCTGAACGCGGCGCTGATCCCGGCCTGGCTGCGCGCCCGCGATCGCGACGGGGCCGCGGCCGCAGCGGCATTCGCCGGACGCGTGCTCGGCACGGTTAGCGCCGCTCTGATCGCGATCTCGATCGTCATTGCGCTTCTGATGCCGGTGATCATCGCGGTGATCGCGCCGGGATTCCTTGGCAGCGGCACGCTCGATCGCGCGGTGGAGAACGCGCGGCTGATGCTGCCTTATCTCGCCTTCGCCGGTCCCGTCACTGTGCTGATGGGGCTGCTCAATGCGCAGGGCCACTTCGCGCTGACGGCGTTCTCACCGCTGCTGTTCAACATCGCGCTGATCGCCGCGATCGCGGTGCTGCTCGTCTGGCATGCTGACGCGGATTTCGCTGCGCGGATTCTGGCGGCCACCGTCGGCATCGCCGGCCTGCTGCAGCTCCTGATGCTGCTGTCGCAGCGAAGCGCGCGTCTTGCGACGCCGCTGCGCGCCAGTTTCGACAAGGAGATGCGCGGCTTCTTCGCCAAGGCGATCCCCGGCATGATCGCAAGCTCGGGCCCGCAATGGCTGATGGTCGCGGGCGCGATCATCGCCTCGGCGACGCCGTCCGCGGTGTCCTGGCTCTATTTCGCCAACCGCTTGATCGAGCTGCCGCTCGGCATCGTCGGCGTCGCCATGGGCACGGTGCTGGTGCCGGAGCTGACGCGCGCCGTGAGTAGCGGCGATCGCGACGCGGTGGCGCATGCCGAATCACGCGCGCTGGAGCTTGCGACCGGGCTGGCGCTGCCGGCGACGCTCGGCCTGATCGTGCTGGCAGAGCCGATCGTGCGGCTGTTGTTCGAGCATGGCGCCTTCGGCGCGGAGGACAGCACCGCCACCGCGCATGCGTTGATGTGGCTGGCGCTGGGCCTGCCGGCGCATGTGCTGATCAAGGCGCTATCGCCAGCGTTCTATGCCCGCAGCGACACGATGACGCCGCTGCTCGCAACCGCGATAGGTTTCGTGGTCGCTGTGGTGCTCGCGCTGCTGCTCGGCCATGTCTTCGACGCCAGCGGGATTGCGATGAGCATCGCGGCCGGCGCCTGGAGCAGCGCACTTTCGCTGCTCCGGAAGGGCACGAGCGAGTTCGGCTTCTCGGTCGATGCGGCCGCCCGCACGCGATTGCCACGGATCGTGCTGGCCGCGATCGCCATGGGGGCCCTGCTCTGGCTGACCACGGGCCTGGTGCCTGTCGAGACCCATGGCGTCATCAAATTCGTCGCGCTGGGCGTGCAGATCGCCGCCGGAATCGCCATCTACGGCCTGCTGCTGCAAATCCTCGGCGCAGCCTCCTGGCGCGAAGCGGTCAACGCCTTGAAACGACCGGGTCGTTAGAGCGCTCGGCGCCGGCCTCTTCACCTCTCCCGATGGAAGAGGTGGAATTGCCCTTGACGGGGCAGCGCCGCTGTTGGAAACGACGGCCGTGTCTTCCAGGAAAGCTGACCATGCCATTCGTTGAACGGGTCTTTTCGGGCGTCCAGCCGACGGGCAATCTGCATCTCGGCAATTATCTCGGCGCGATCGTCAACTTCGTGAAGATGCAGGAAACCCACAACTGCATCTATTGCGTCGTCGACATGCACGCGATCACGCAAGGCGTCGACGTCTGGGGCGGACCGGCGGAGCTCACGCGCAACACCCGCGAGGTCACAGCGGCGTTCATCGCGGCCGGCATCGATCCCAAGAAGCACATCGTGTTCAACCAGAGCCAGGTCTCGGGCCATGCCGAGCTCGCCTGGATCTTCAACTGCGTCGCGCGCATGGGCTGGCTCGGCCGCATGATCCAGTTCAAGGAGAAGGCCGGCAAGGATCGCGAGAATGCCTCCGTCGGACTGTTCGATTATCCCGTGCTGATGGCCGCCGACATCCTGCTGTATCGCGCGACCCACGTTCCGGTCGGCGAGGACCAGAAGCAGCATCTCGAGCTCTCGCGCGATATCGCGCAGAAGTTCAACAACGATTTCGGCGATTCCATTCGCGCGCAGGGACACAATGACGGCCTGTTCTTCCCGCTGCCGGAACCGTTGATCACGGGCCCGGCGACGCGCGTGATGAGCCTGCGCGACGGCACCAAGAAGATGTCCAAGTCGGATGCCTCGGACAATTCGCGCATCAACTTGACTGACGATGCCGACACCATCGCGCAGAAGATCCGCAAGGCGAAGACCGATCCGGAGCCGCTGCCGACGGAGGAAAAGGGCCTGGAAGCGCGCCCCGAAGCCGACAATCTCGTCGGCATCTTCGCCGCGCTCTCCGGCCGTTCCAAGGCCGACGTGCTCAGGGATTTCGGCGGCGGCCAGTTCTCCAGCTTCAAGAACGCGCTGGCGGAGCTGTGCGTCACCAAGCTCGCGCCGATCGCCGGCGAGATGAAGCGCCTCGTCGCCGACCCCGGCCATATCGACGCGATTCTGAACGAGGGGTCCGACCGTGCGCGCGCGATCGCCGACGAGACGATGAAGCTCTCCAAGGACATCGTCGGCTTCATCCGCCGGCGCTAGACGCCGAGGTGCCGGCCGCGCTTCCTCTCCCCAAGCGGGAGGGAGTGTGGCAGCATGCGGCCATGCGCACGCCGGGACATGCATGACCAGCAAGCGACTTTGCTACGAGCCGGGTCACAAGCCCAAATGCCTCGTCGTCGTCGACGACAGCGCCGAATGGGATCGCGCGGTCTATTACGCCAGCCGCTGGGCGATCCGCGCCGGCGGCGGGGTGGTGATGCTGCGCATCATCGAGCCCGAACCGCAGAGCCAGGAATGGCTGGGGGTCGCCGATATCATGCGCGCCGAGGCGCAGGAGGCAGCGGAGGCCGCGCTCGACCGTGCCGCCGGGAGAGCCAACGGCATCGCCGCGATCACGCCGGAACGGGTGATTCGGGAAGGCGCCGCGATGGAACAACTGCTCGCGGTGATCGATGAGGATCCTGAAATCGCCGTGCTGGTGCTGGCCGCCAATCCCGGCGCCGAGGGTCCCGGACCTCTGGTCACGCTGCTCGCGCATGAGCTGGGCACGTTTCCCGTGCCGGTGACGATCATCTCGGGCGCGCTAAGCGACCAAAGCGTGGATTCGCTGTCGTAGCCGGTGTGCGCCTTTCGCCTCTCCCCGCAAGCGGGTGCCAGCGGCGAGAAGGGAAGGAGAACCTAACCTACTGATCTAATAAGGAAATGCACTCCAACCCCCTTGATCGTGCGTTCGCCGTCGCCATCTGCTAGGGATGGAGCACGCGCCGGCCTTGAACCGGCGACGTCTGGAGAAAACCATGTTCATTCAAACCGAAGCCACCCCCAATCCCGCCACGCTGAAATTCATTCCCGGCCGCGTCGTGGTCGAGGGCACCCCGGTGGAGTTTTCGAGCCGCGAAGCCGCCGGCCGTTCGCCGCTCGCCGAAAAGCTGTTCGACGTACCCGGCGTCACCGGCGTGTTCTACGGATCGGACTTCATCACCGTGACCAAGGCGAGCGGTGAATGGCAGCAGCTCAAGCCCGCGATCCTGGGTGCCATCATGGAGCACTACATGTCCGGTGCGCCGCTGCTTGCCGACGGCACGGCCACGAGCGACGTCGATCTCGACGACGAGGACGAGTTCTTCGACGAGGCCGACGCCGAGACGGTCGATATGATCAAGGACCTGATCGAGACCCGGGTGCGGCCGGCGGTCGCCAATGACGGCGGCGACATCACCTTCCGCGGCTTCAAGGACGGCATCGTCTATCTCAACATGAAGGGCGCCTGCTCCGGCTGCCCATCATCGACCGCGACGCTCCAGCACGGCATCCAGAACCTGCTCAAGCACTTCGTGCCCGACGTGGTCGAAGTCCGGCCGATGTGAATTGCGCGGTCTGCGCACCGATTTTTCTCCGTCATGCCCGGGCTTGTCCCGGGCATCCACGTTTTTGAGGCTGCAAAGTCGTGGATGGCCTGGTCAAGCCCGGCCATGACGGCAAGAAGCTTGGGCATCATCCGATCGGCAATGCTATGATCAGGCCATGCTGATCCTTGCCATCGATACTGCGCTGGAAGCGTGCGCGGCCGCCGTGCTCGACACCGAGGCCGGCCAGCTGCTCGCGCAGGAATCGCTGCTCATGAAGCGCGGCCATGCCGAGGCGCTGATGCCGGTGATAGTGCGCGTAATGCAATCCGCCGATCTCGCTTTCACCTCGATCGACCGCATCGCGGTCACCGTCGGCCCCGGCAGCTTCACCGGCTTGCGCGTCGGCATTTCCGCGGCGCGCGGCCTTGCGCTCGCAGCCGGCAAGCCGGCCGTGGGGTTGACGACATTGTCGGCCTATGCGGCCGCCGTCGTCTGCCAGCGCAAGTCGGCACCCGTGATCTCTGCAATCGATGCACGGCACGATCACGTCTATTTCCAGATCGTCGCCGGCGACGGCAGCCAGCTGGTACGGCCGGGCGTCGCGTCCATCGACGAGGCGATCGCGGCCTCGCAATTCGGTGCGCCGCATCTGGTCGGCAATGCCGCCAAGATCCTCGCCGATCGCTGGCCGAAGGATGGACCGCAACCTGTTGCGGTCGACGCGCAGCCCGCGCCCGACATCGGCTGGGTCGCATGGCTCGGAGCCGCAGCCGATCCCGAGACGAACCCGGCGCGGCCGTTCTATCTGAAGGCGCCCGACGCAAAGCCGGCCGCAACTCCGCCGCTCGCCCAAGCCGCGAGCTCGTGATGAGATGGCTGTCGGAATGGTGGCGCGGCGGCACGGCCGCCGTCGAGCCGGCTTCCATGCACGATGCCGCACGGCTGGCGCAGCTGCACGGCGCCTCCTTCGCGCGCGGCTGGGGCGAAGGCGAGTTCGAGAGCATGATCAGCGAGCGCAACACGCTGGTGCATCGCTTGCGTCTCGGCCGCAAGACGATCGGCTTTGCGGTGTCGCGGATCGGCGCGGACGAAGCGGAAATCCTCTCGATTGCGGTGGACGGGGCCTATCGCGGCCGCGGTCTCTCCCGCACGCTGCTGATGACCCATCTCGGCCACCTCGCCGGGCGCGGCGTGCGCACAATATTTCTCGAAGTCGAGGAAAATAACCAGCCGGCGCGGCGGCTCTACGCCGGATGCGGATTCGTGGTGGTCGGACGCCGCGATCGCTACTATAAGCAGCCTGACGGGGAACAATTGAACGCCCTTCTGATGCGACGTGACTTGTCGTAACATTGGTGACAGAAAGCCCCGCCAGGCAGACAACGCTATGACCACACTGAAATCCTCCTCTGCATCCAAGGCGTCCGATATCGAGTCGCGCTGTGCCGCCACGGGTATGCGCATGACCGAGCAACGCCGCGTCATCGCCCGCGTGCTCGCGGAAGCGATCGATCATCCCGATGTCGAGGAACTGTACCGGCGCTGCGTTGCGGTCGACGACAAGATCTCGATTTCGACCGTCTATCGCACTGTGAAACTGTTCGAGGATGCCGGCATCATCGAGCGTCACGATTTCCGCGAGGGCCGCGCGCGCTACGAGCAGATGCGCGACAGCCATCACGACCATCTCATCAATCTGCGCGACGGCAAGGTGATCGAGTTCACCTCCGACGAGATCGAGAAGCTTCAGGCGGAGATCGCCCGCAAGCTCGGCTACAAGCTCGTCGATCACCGGCTCGAGCTCTATTGCGTCCCGCTCGACGACGACAAGCCGACGAATTGATTTAGTGCCCATCGACCTCATCATCTTCGACTGCGACGGCGTGCTCGTGGACAGCGAGGTGATCTCCTGTCGCGCGCATGCGGATGTGCTGACGCGCCACGGCTACCCGATCACATCGGATCAGGTGTTCGAGCGCTTTCTCGGCCGCTCGACGCGCCAGGCCAATCTCGAGATCGAGACCGAACTCGGCCGCAAGCTGCCCGAGGCCTATCACGGCGATCTTCAGGACGAGCTGTTCCGCTCGTTCGAGGCCGACCTCGAAGCGATCCGCGGCATCCATGATGTGTTCGATGTCGTCACCCAGCGCGTCTGCGTCGCCTCGAGCGGCTCGCATGAGCGCATGCGCGTGAGCCTGGGAAGCACCGGTCTCTACGAACGCCTGGCGCCGAATATCTTCTCGGCCGCGCAGGTGAAGAACGGCAAGCCGGCGCCGGACCTGTTCCTGTTCGCGGCGAGCGAAATGGGCGTGCCGCCCGAGCGCTGCGTCGTGATCGAGGACAGTCTGGCCGGCATCGCCGGCGCCCGGGCGGCCGGCATGACCGTATTCGGCTTCTACGGGGGCAGCCATTGCCGCGACGGCTACGCCGAGACGTTGCGCGAGGCCGGCGCCGACCAGCTCTTTGCCGACATGCACCAGCTGCCGGAGCTGGTCCGGCGGGTCGAGACGGACGTCCTGGCGGGCTGATTGTTGTCGTCTTGCCGTCATTCCGGGGCACGCGCGACGCGCGTGAACCCGGAATCCGGAGGTTTTGACGCGGGATTCCGGGTTCGCGACTGTGCTGCGCCCCGGAATGACGACCTAAAAGCCCGCATTCGCTGGATTTCCGCCTCTCCAGCCTATATCTGAGGGCCGTCCTCCACCTCAATTTCGGGTTCCATGTCGCCGCCGCGCAAGCTGCACATCAAATCATATGGATGCCAGATGAACGTCTACGATGCCCAGCGCATGGTGGATACGCTGGCACCGGAAGGATTCGTGGAGACGGCGAGCGCAGAGGATGCCGACCTCGTTATCCTCAACACCTGCCATATCCGCGAGAAGGCCTCGGAAAAAGTCTATTCCGAGCTCGGCCGGCTGCGCCTCGCCAAGGACGAGGCCGCGCGTGGGGGCCGGACGATGCAAATCGCGGTCGCGGGCTGCGTGGCGCAGGCCGAGGGCGAGGAGATCGTGCGCCGGGCGCCTGTCGTCGACGTCGTGGTGGGACCGCAGAGCTACCATCATCTGCCGGAGCTCTTGAAGCGCGCCGGCGACGAGGGCCGTGCGATCGAGACCGAGTTTCCCGCGGCCGACAAGTTCGGCTTCCTGGCCCAGCCGAAGCCCGATGCGATCCGCGCGCGCGGCATTTCCGCCTTCGTCACGGTGCAGGAAGGCTGCGACAAGTTCTGCACCTTCTGCGTCGTGCCCTACACGCGCGGCGCGGAAGTCTCCCGCCCCGTAGCGAAGATCGTCGAGGACGTGAAGCGGCTCGCCGACAACGGCGTGCGCGAGCTCACCTTGATCGGGCAGAACGTCAATGCCTATCACGGCGAAGGGCCGGACGGAAAAATCTGGCCGCTCGGCCGGTTGCTCGAACATCTGGCGGCGATTCCCGGCATCGCGCGGCTGCGCTATTCGACCAGCCATCCCCGCGACGTCGACGACAGCCTGATTGCGGCCCATCGCGATCTCGGTGCCCTGATGCCGTTCGTGCACCTGCCGGTGCAATCGGGCTCGGACCGGATTCTGGCAGCCATGAACCGCAAACATACCGCCGATGATTACCGCCGCGTCATCGACCGTTTCCGCAGTGCACGCCAAGACATTGCTTTTTCATCGGATTTCATCGTCGGCTTCCCTGGCGAGAGCGAGCAAGATTTTCGCGCCACTCTCGCGCTTGTCACGCAAATCGGCTACGCTGCGGCCTATTCGTTCAAATACTCCGCCCGGCCGGGAACGCCGGCCGCGGACATGCAGGAGACGGTGTCCCCCGCCGAGATGGACCAGCGATTGGAGCGGCTCCAGGAACTGATCGACAGCCAGCAATCGGCCTTCAACAAGGCCGCGATTGGCTCAACGGTCGACGTGCTGTTCGAGCGTCCGGCGCGCAAGGAAGGCCAGATCGTGGGCCGCACCGCCTACCTGCAGCCCGCCCATGTGATGGCATCAATCGACATCATCGGACAAATCCTGCCGGTGCGGATCGACAGCCTCGAGCGCTACAGCTTTCTCGGTGAGCTCGTGACGCCGCATGGCGCGCGCGAGCCCGCTTTATCGCAAGCCACTGGAGCCTGAACCCTTGCCAAAAAGCGCATCGGATTCGTCTTCGTTCGCTCCCAGCCGCAAATTTGACCGCGACATGCAAGTTCCGCCCGAAACCCAGGTCGTCATCGATTTCGACGACAACCGCGCCGCTTCCGCGCTGGTCGGCCCGTACGGCCAGCATCTGGCGCAGATCGAGCGGCGGCTGGGTGTGATCGTCGATTCCAAGGGCAACCACATCACCATCGGCGGCACCCGCGACGGCTGCGACGCCGCGCGCCGCGTGCTGGAGATGCTCTACACGCAAGCGGTGAAGGGGCAGGATCTCGACCAGGGCGAGGTCGAAGGCGCAATCCGCGCCGTGATCGCGCAGGGCTCACTGTTCGAGTTCGACGCCAAATCGGCCAAATCGACGTTCGACAGCATCAATCTGCGCAAACGGCCGGTGCGTGCGCGCACGGCTGCACAGGACTCCTACATCCGCGCGCTGAAGCGACACGAGCTGGTGTTCGGCATTGGTCCCGCCGGCACCGGCAAGACCTGGCTCGCCGTCGCCCATGCCGCGCAGTTGTTCGAGCGCAAGGAGGTCGATCGCATCATCCTGTCGCGTCCGGCGGTGGAAGCCGGCGAGCGGCTCGGCTTCCTGCCCGGCGATCTCCGCGAGAAGGTCGATCCTTATCTGCGGCCGATCTATGATGCGCTCTACGATCTCATGGATGCACGCATCGTCGAGCGCGCGCTGCAGACCGGCGAGATCGAGATCGCGCCGCTCGCTTTCATGCGCGGCCGCACGCTGACCAATGCCGCCATCATCCTGGACGAGGCCCAGAACACCACGTCGATGCAGATGAAGATGTTCCTGACGCGTCTCGGCGAGAACAGCCGCATGATCGTGACAGGCGATCCCTCGCAGATCGACCTGCCCAACGGCCAGACCTCGGGCCTGGCCGAGGCGACCCGCCTCTTGAACGGCGTCGAGGGAATTGCCCAGGTTCATTTCAAGGCCGAGGACGTGATCCGCCACGAACTGGTGGCGCGGATCGTCGCCGCCTACGAAGGGCCGCCGCAGCGGCCGGCCAGCGGTCAATCCTGACGAGGCAACACCGGACCCAAAGGGCGCGAACACGGCGCCTTTCGTCCCAGACAACACAATGTCCCATCCCAATCTTCCCATGACCGAGGTCCTCGTCGTCGCCGATTGCTGGCAGCGCGAGCCTGATTCCGAAGCGGTGATCCAGCGCGCCGTGGCGGCCGCCGCCGAGAGCGTCGAAGACGACGTTGCCGACGCCGAAGTGGCTGTGATGCTGACCGATGACGCCGGCATCCGTGCCCTCAACAGCAACTGGCGCGGTATCGACAAGCCCACCAACGTGCTCTCGTTCCCCGCGCTCCAGCCGGAAGGCGAATGGAAACCGGGCGATGCGCCGCGCATGCTCGGCGACATCGCCATCGCCTATGAGACCACGCGGCGCGAGGCGGACGAGGAAGAAAAGCCGTTCGACCATCATTTGAGCCATCTCGCCGTGCATGGATTCCTGCACCTGATCGGTTACGACCATGAGAACGACGGCGACGCCGAGGAGATGGAAGCGCTCGAACGTGAGATCCTAGCTCATCTCGGCATACCCGATCCCTATGCAGACCGCCCGGGGACGCATTGAGATGCCGGATTCCGATCCGATCCAAGACAATCCGCGCAACACCGCCAATTTGCCGGCCGTGGTGACGCAAGGCGAGGTGATGCGCCCGACGGCGGACAACTGGCTGCTGCGCGCCATCCGGACGCTGTTCGGCTGGAAGGCGGGATCGGTCCGCGATGACCTGCAGGTCGTGCTGGACGCGACGACACCCGACGACACCGGCTTCTCGGCCGTCGAGCGCACCATGCTGCGCAACATCCTCGGCCTGCACGAGCGCCGTATCGCCGACGTCATGGTGCATCGCGCCGACATCGTCGCAGTGAAGCGCGACATCCCGCTCGGGGAATTGATGGACCGCTTCGAGAGCGCCGGCCATTCCCGCCTCGTGGTCTTCAACGAGACGCTCGACGATCCCGTCGGCATCGTCCACATCCGCGACCTGCTCGCTTTCATGACCGCACGCGCCCGCGTGCCGGAAGCCACCAAGACCAAGCGCAAGAAGCCGCTGCCGGCCGGGCTCGACTTGCGCACCGTCGATCTCGCGCTGCCGCTTCATGACGCGCACATCATCCGCAAGCTGCTCTACGTGCCGCCCTCGATGCGGGCGATCGACCTGCTCGCGCAGATGCAGGCCTCGCGCATCCATCTGGCGCTGGTGGTCGACGAATATGGCGGCAGCGACGGGCTGGTCTCGATCGAGGACATCGTCGAGCAGATCGTCGGCGAGATCGACGACGAGCACGACAGCGACGAGCCGCCTTCGATCGTGCGCCTGCCCGACAACGCCTTCATCGCCGATGCCCGCGCCAGCCTCGACGACGTCCGCTCGGTGATCGGCGAAGACTTCGTCACCGGCGAGGCCGGCGAGGAGGTGGAGACGCTGGGCGGCTATCTCGTGAGCTTCGTCGGACGCCTGCCGGTGCGCGGCGAGGTGATCTCGGGTCCCGGCACCTACGAGGTCGAGGTGCTCGATGCCGATCCGCGCCGTGTCAAGCGGCTGCGCATCTCGACGCGGAAGGAGCGTCCGGCGCCGCGCACCCAGCGCGAGAGCCGGCGCCGTGAAGCCACGCCCGAGAGCGGACAACCGCCGGCCAGCGACACGCCCACGCCGCCCCCGAGCGACGGGGCCGGCCCGCAGTGAGTCCATCGCAGCGACTTCGGCAGATTGCGCTCGCCATCATCCTCACCTGGGGATGGCAGCGCGCCGTCATCGCCATGGCGGCCGGGGCACTGTCGGTGCTGGCGCTGGCGCCGTTCAATCTCTTCCCGGTGCTGTTCGTCACCTTCCCGGTGCTGGTATGGCTGATCGACGGCGCCGGCGGCGGACGCTATGGCGGCGTCCCCACCGCCGCGTTGACCGGCTACTGGTTCGGGCTCGGCTATCTCGTGCCCGGCCTCTACTGGATCGGCTACGCCTTCTTCGTCGACGCCGACATGTTCGCCTGGCTGACGCCGTTCGCCGTGCTGGGCCTGCCGGCCTATCTGTCGATCTTCACGGCGATCGGCTTTGCGCTGGCGCGCCTGCTGTGGACCAAGAACGCCACGCGCGTGCTTGCGCTCGCGGCGAGCCTCACCATCAGCGAATGGCTGCGCGGTCATGCGCTGACCGGCTTTCCCTGGAACGCGTTCGGCTATGCGCTCTCCGAGCCACTGCCGCTGGCGCAGACGGCCTCGCTGATCGGCCTGTGGGGCATGACGTTCCTGACGGTTGCGATCTTCGCAAGCCCAGCGACGCTGATCGACCGCACGGCCGATCGCCGCCTGCAATGGCGCGTGCCGGCGGCCGCCGTCGCGCTTCTGGTGGCCATGGGCATCTTCGGCGCAATCCGCCTGTCGCTGCATCCGACCACGATGGTGTCCGGCGCCAAGCTGCGCCTGATGCAGCCGAACCTGCAGCAGGACGCGAAATTCAACTACGCCGCCAAGGCGGAGGTGATGAAGACGTATCTCGCACTGTCGGACCGCGCCTCCGGCCCGCAATCAACCGGCGTGCGCGATGCCACCATCCTGATCTGGCCGGAATCCGCCTTTCCGTTCTTCCTGACCCGCGAAGCCGACGCGATGGCGCAAATCGCGGACCTGCTGCCGAAGGGCACCGTGCTGATCACGGGATCGGTCCGCGCGCCCGACCTGCCGCGGGGCACGCCGATCACGCGCGCCTATAACTCGATCTACGTGATCGATCACGACGGCAGCGTGCTCGCAGTGTACGACAAGCTGCATCTGGTCCCGTTCGGAGAATTTCTCCCCTACCAGGCGCTGATGGAGAAGCTCGGTTTCGAGCAACTGACGCGTGTGCGCGGCGGCTTCATTCCCGGCACCGTGCGGCATGCACTGACGGTGCCCAGCGCGCCGCCTGCGCTGCCGCTGATCTGCTACGAAGCCATCTTTCCCGGCGAAGTGGCTGGACGCAATGAACGTCCGGGCTGGATCGTGAACCTCACCAACGACGGCTGGTTCGGCATCTCGACCGGCCCCTATCAGCATCTGGAGCAGTCGCGGATGCGCGCGATCGAGCTCGGATTGCCACTGGTCCGCTCCGCCAATACCGGAGTCTCCGCAGTGATCGATCCGGTCGGGCGCACGGTCGCGAGCCTCGGTCTCGGCATCGAAGGCATTTTGGACGCAAACCTGCCGGCCGCAATTCCACCGACCGTCTATGCACGGGTGGGTGATGCGCCCGCAGCCTTGCTCGTCGCGGTGGCCGTGCTCCTGGCGGTCCGCCGACGCGTCGGCAAGCGTCAGCCCTGATCGCGCCGCCCCGCGGCCAGAATCCTTTGACAACCGTAGTCCCACGGTTGACAGACTGCACGCGGGCTCCCCATTCTGCACCGGCTGCGAAAGACAGCGGCGCATTGCTAAATTTCTCCGCAATGTTTCCCAATAACAGGGTTCGATTTTGACGAGTTTGCACCCGAGGCAGGCGTGATGATTGCGCCGAAGGTGATGTTTGGAGGGCTGAGGAAATGTCGAAAGCGCCCAACCCTGTTGACAAATATGTCGGCAGTCGCGTGCGCATGCGCCGCATCATGTTGGGCATGAGCCAGGAGAAGCTCGGTGAAGCTTTGGGCCTGACTTTCCAGCAGATCCAGAAATACGAGAAGGGCACCAACCGGGTCGGCGCGAGCCGCATCCAGCAGATCGCCGAGATTCTGCAGGTGCCGGTGTCATTCCTGTTCGAGGGCGGCCCGAGCGGCGTGCCGGGTCCGGAAGGCTTCAGCGAAGGCGCCTCGCCTTCCTACGTCTCGGACTTTCTCGCGACCTCCGAAGGCCTCGCCTTGACCAAGGCCTTCACGCGAATCACCGATTCAAAGATGCGCCGTTCGATCGTCGATCTCGTCGAGCAGATTGCTGCCCGCGAAGGTCCCGACAAGCGTTGAAGCGCCATCTGCATGGCGATTTGAGACTGCATCAAATCTGGCCTATGTCGTCATTTACGACCGCGCTTTGATGCGCGTCCGCTTCGATGATGCGATTCAAAGGCACAGATGCGTCCATGACTGACTCCAATTGGTTCGACTCACAAACTATTCTCGATGGCATCCGCCGCTGGGTGGAGATCGAGACGCCGACCGAAGCACCTGAACAGGTCAACAAGCTGGTCTCCCTGGTCGCGGAGCAGTATCGCGACCTGCCCGTCACGCTCGAGCGCATCGCCGGCGTGGACGGCTGTGGCGATCATCTCGTGGCGCGCACGAATTGGGGGCAGGATCGGCCAGGCATCCTGGTGCTGAGCCACCTCGATACCGTTCATCCCATCGGATTCATCGAGCGCCTGCCGTTCAAGGTCGAAGGCGACGTCGCGTTCGGCCCTGGGATCTACGACATGAAGGGCGGCGCCTACATCGCCCATCACGCCTTTCGCGCACTCTGCGCCACTGGCGACGGTTCGCCGCTCGGCATCACCCACATGTTCACCTCCGACGAGGAGATCGGCAGCCCCACCTCGCGCGCGCTGATCGAGCGGGAGGGACGCAAGGCCAAATATGTACTGGTGACCGAGCCGGCGCGTGACGGCGGCAAGATCGTCACCGGACGCAAGGGCGTCGGACGCTTCCAGGTGTTCATCACAGGCGTGCCCGCACATGCCGGTACGCGTCCCGAGGACGGCCGCAGTGCCGTTCGCGAGCTCGCCAACGTGATCCTGGCGCTGGAAGGGATGAACGATCTGACGCGCGGCGTCAGCGTCAATGTCGGCGTGGTGCGCGGCGGCACGCGCCCCAACGTCACGCCGGAAGCGGCCTATGCCGAGGTCGATCTGCGCGTCGTGAGCCTCGAGGATGCGGACGAGTTCGTCGGCAAGATTCTCTCTCTGAGATCGAAGACCGACGGCGTTACCGTTGAGGTCACCGGCGAGCTCAATCGACCGCCTTACGAGAAGAGCAATGCAGGCGCCTCGCTGTACGAGCATGCAAAGGCGCTCGCCAGCGAGATCGGCTTCGAGCTGATCGATACCCACACCGGCGGCGGCTCGGACGGCAATTTCACCGCCGCGCACACCGCGACGCTCGACGGGCTCGGCGTCGACGGCAAAGGCGCGCATACCCATTATGAGCAGCTCTACGTCTCGTCGCTCGCGCCGCGCGCGCGGCTGCTCCATCGCCTGTATCAGACGCTGCGATGAGCGAACGCAACTCAGATCCCGATCGCGAGGACAGCGAGCGCGCCTTCTTCGGGCGCCGCAAGGGCCACAAGCTCAGGCAACACCAGGCCGGATTGATCGAGCAGCTGCTGCCGCATCTCGCGCTCGACATCGACGGTGAGGCGCCGGCGGACGCCCGCGAACTCTTCGACCCCGCAGCCGAAGATGTCAGGCTCGAGATCGGATTCGGCGGCGGTGAGCATCTCGCGGCCGAAGCGAAGAGCTTCCCCACGACCGGCTTCATCGGCTGCGAGCCCTATGTCAACGGCATGGCAAAGATCCTCGCGCAGATCGAGGCCGCCAACATCGGCAACATCCGCCTGTTCGCGGGCGATGCCGCCGAACTGCTGGCCTGGCTGCCGAAGGCTTCGCTGTCGCGGATCGACCTGATCCATCCCGATCCCTGGCCGAAGCGGCGGCACTGGAAGCGCCGCTTCGTGCAGGACCGGACCATCGCCGCGATGGCGCGCGTGCTCAGAAGCGGCGGCGAATTCCGTTTCGTCTGCGACATCGACGATTACTGCGCCTGGACGCTGTCGCATCTTGCGCGCTCGCCGGACTTCGTCTGGCTCGCCGAGCGCGCCGACGATTTCCGGCGGCCGTGGCCGGGCTACACCATGACGCGCTACGGCCGGAAGGCCGCGCGCGAAGGACGCAAGGCGGCTTACTTGCGGTTCAAGCGGGTGTAGATTTCGCGCGGCCCATCCGCAGTCGTCATGCCCGGGCTTGTCCCGGGCATCCACGCACTTTCTTTCGGTGGCACGAAGACGTGGATGGCCGGGACAAGCCCGGCCATGACGGCGAAGACCTGAACCTCGATTAAATCGTCTGCCGGTTGCGCCAGAAATTCACGACCCGTTCGGCGGTCGCCGGCATCAGGCGCGTGAAGTTCAGGCGTGCGGCCTCGATGTCGGCATCGGCGGGCGTACGGTTCGATCCGTACCAGAGCAGGATCAGCGCGCGCACCGTGGGCCAGCCCAGGTTCAGCACGCGGCCCAGGATCAGAAGCGGATCGTAGCGGTCGCCCCCGATCAGGCGGTCGAGGACCTGGAGGCGAACGCCGGACATCGCCGACAGCGCGGCGATCGATTCCTCGGATTTGTTCGCCTTGGCGAAGCCGAGCAGTGCGCTCTCGCCGAGATGGCCCTCGCGATGCAGGGTCAGCACGGTGCGCTGTGCCGCGGAGAAATCGCGCCGCGGCCCCGGCGGCCGAGCAGCTTCCTCCATCGCCGACATGGCGCGCTTGATCTCGGCCTGGCGCGCGGGATTGACCACGGTGGAGAGGCGGCGGCGGATGACGTCGAGCGTGCCGTCGAGCAGCCGCTTCAGGTTCTCGCCTGAGAGATCATTGCGCTGGCCGATCTTGAGCGTCAGCACGCCGTCCTGCGCCGCGCGCTTGATCAGCTCGGAATAGCTGCTTGGCGAGAACACCGCACCGGCATTGGCTGCGGCGCGCCGCACCACGTCGCGATCGCCGCGCTCGACGAGCACGTCGGTGACGACGGCAGACAGAGCGGGGCGCTCGGTCATCGCCAGGAGATGGCCCTGCCCTTTCAAGCGCGCGATCTCGACCAGAGCGGCGTCGTCGAGCACGGGCGAGCGGCGCAGCACGGGACCGGCCACCATGATCTCGTTTTCGCGCGCGAGCTGATTGACGAGGTGCGGCGGCGCGTTGTTCAGGCGCGAGAAGCGCTCGGCCAGATCGATGCGCGAGGCGAGCTCGGCATGCGGGACGAGATCGATGAGGAGATTGTCGAAGAGATCGATCAACTCGGGGCGGAGCTTCTCCGCGCCCTGGAAGAACAGCTGGGCGATGGCACGCGCGATCTCGCCGCGTCGCCGCGGATCGCCGCGTTTGACGATATCGTCCAGTCCAGGAATGAGCGACGTGGCAACGGCCATGAATACGCAACTCGAACGGGGCACGCCGCGGGTGCGCCCTTGGTTCAAGCCGCCCCACAATCCGGCAATCTAGGCCTGCTTGATGAAGGAAGCGTTGCGCGGGGTCTGCGGATCGGCGCAAAAAGGCCCGTTCCGGCTGCAATGGGCCTTGTCCGGAGGGTGGGAAAGCGCTATATCAGCGCCAATTCATCTTCTCATACGATCCGCGTAGTGAGAGTGGGCCCGCAAGGACCCGCTCTTTTTTATTACCTGAACGCGGCTTGGCGGAAGATGCGGCCCGACGCGTCGTCGGGAAAGTTCCGAAACGGGCTTTGACGTCGTAACCAAGCCTTAACCATCGAGCGCCCTGACCCTGGACATGACCGAACCGACCCCTGGTTCCACGGATGCCGAATTGTTGGCCGAGCCGCGGCTCGTGGTCGAGCCCGGCGTCGCGGCACGGGTGTCGGCGGTGGCGACGCCCGTGCTCCAGGGCATGGGCTACCGCCTGGTTCGAATCCGCATTTCCGGAGAGGCAGGCTGCACCGTGCAGATCATGGCCGAGCGGCCGGACGGCTCGATGCAGATCGAGGATTGCGAGGCGATCTCGCGGGCCTTGTCGCCCGTGCTCGACGTCGCCGATCCCATCGATCGCGCCTATCGCCTCGAGATCTCCTCGCCGGGCATCGACCGTCCTCTGGTGCGCCGCTCCGATTTCGAGCGCTATTCCGGACATCTGGTGAAGATCGAGATGGCGGTCGCGCATGAGGGGCGCAAGCGTTTCCGCGGCACGCTCGGCGCGGTCGAAGGCGACCGCGTGCATCTGCATCGCGACGACGTCAAGGCGGGCGACGATGCGGACGTTCTCCTGACCATGGAGGATATCGGCGAGGCACGCCTCGTGCTGACCGACGAGCTGATCGCCGAATCCATGCGTCGCGGCAAGGCCGAGGCGCGCGAGATGCGCCGCAATCTCGGTCTCGAGCCGCCGCAGGCGCCACACGCCAAGATCAGCGAGAAGACCACCAAGAACACCAAGCCGAAGAAGAAGCCGGCCCCGACCAACACGAAGAAACATCGCCTTGCCGCCGAACGCGCGCGGCGCGGCGAGACCGAGCCTGACCAAGGAGACTAGCCATGGCAGTCAGCGCCAACCGACTTGAATTGCTTCAGATCGCGGATGCCGTCGCTCGCGAGAAATCGATCGACCGCGGCATCGTCATCGCGGCGATGGAGGACGCCATCGCCAAGGCCGCCAGGGCCCGCTACGGCAGCGAGACTGACGTTCATGCCGAGATCGACCCGAAGAAGGGCGAGCTGCGGCTGTCGCGCCACATGCTGGTGGTCGACAAGGTCGAGAACCATGCCAACCAGATCTCGCTGGTCGACGCGCAGCGCGCCAACCCCGGCGCCCAGGTCGGCGACACCATCGCCGACACCCTGCCGCCGCTGGAATATGGCCGCATCGCCGCGCAATCGGCCAAGCAGGTGATCGTGCAGAAGGTGCGTGAGGCCGAGCGTGACCGGCAGTACCAGGAATTCAAGGACCGCATCGGAGACATCGTCAACGGCGTCGTCAAGCGCGTCGAATATGGCAGCGTGATCGTCGATCTCGGCCGTGGCGAAGCCATCATCCGCCGCGACGAGATGCTGCCGCGCGAAGTGTTCCGCAACGGCGACCGCGTCCGCGCCTACATCTTCGATGTCCGCCGCGAGACGCGAGGTCCGCAGATCTTCCTCTCCCGCACCCATCCGCAGTTCATGGCGAAGCTGTTCGCGCAGGAAGTGCCGGAGATCTATGACGGCATCGTCGAGATCAAGGCGGTGGCCCGCGATCCCGGCTCGCGCGCGAAGATCGGCGTGATCTCCCGCGATTCCTCGGTCGATCCGGTCGGCGCATGCGTCGGCATGCGCGGCTCGCGCGTGCAGGCCGTGGTGAACGAGCTGCAGGGCGAGAAGATCGACATCATTCCCTGGTCGCCCGACATCGCGACCTTCGTCGTCAACGCGCTGGCGCCGGCGGAAGTGTCCAAGGTCGTCATCGACGAAGACCGCGAGCGCATCGAGGTCGTCGTGCCCGACACCAACAACCAGCTCTCGCTGGCGATCGGCCGTCGCGGCCAGAACGTGCGTCTGGCCTCGCAGCTCACCGGCTGGGACATCGACATCCTGACCGAGCAGGAGGAATCGGAGCGCCGCCAGGCCGACTTCGAGAACTCCACCCGCGTCTTCATGGAATCGCTCAATGTCGACGAGGTGGTCGGCCAGTTGCTGGCGTCCGAAGGCTTCACCTCGGTCGAGGAACTCGCGATGGTGGACGTCAAGGAACTCGCCGGCATCGAAGGCTTCGACGAGGAGACCGCGCAGGAGCTGCAGAACCGCGCCCGCGAATATCTGGAGCAGCAGGAAGCCGAGCTCGAGGCCAGGCGCAAGGAGCTTGGCGTCGAGGACGCCCTCAAGGACGTGCCCGGCGTGACCTCGAAGATGCTGGTGAAGTTCGGCGAGAACGACATCAAGACCGTCGACGACCTCGCCGGCTGCGCCACCGACGATCTGGTCGGCTGGACCGAGCGCAAGGAAGGCGGCGAGCCGACCAAGCACGCCGGCGCGCTCGACGGCATCGACATCTCCCGTGACGATGCCGAAGCGATGATCATGCAGGCCCGTGTCAAGGCCGGCTGGATCACCGAGGCCGATCTCGCCAAGCCGGCCGAAGAGACCGAGGCGACCGAAGACCAGCCGGCCTAAGGCGTGTTTGGCAAAAGTGGAGACCGGCTTTGCGTAAAGATCACGCGATCTAGAAGGCCAAGGAGGATGTCGCCCGGATGCTCGGCAGCACTGACAGCGAACTCGACCATGGGCCGCGGACCGAAAGGTCCGCGACCATGCGCATGTGCGCGGTCAGTCGCGAGGTCCGGCCGATCGACGAGCTGATCCGCTTCGTCGTCTCGCCGGACGGGCACGTAGTTCCCGATCTCAAGCGCAAGCTGCCCGGACGCGGCATGTGGGTCACCGCCTCACGCAGGGTGGTTGCGGAAGCCGTGCGGCGTCACCAATTCAGCAAGGCCTTCAAGCGCGATCTGCGCGTCCCTCAGACGCTTCCCACCGACATCGAGGCGCTCCTGGTTCGGAGCGTGACGGAAGCCCTTGGGATCGCCGCCAAGGCGGGCCAGGTCGTGGCCGGCTTCGGCAAGGTCGAGAGCGCCCTTCGGGAAGGAACGGTCGAGGTCCTGATCCATGCCAGCGACGGGGCCGCGGACGGAATCCGCAAATTGGACATGCTGGCGCGTCAAAATGCCGGAAATCGCGGCGCCAAGCCGCAGATTCCCGTCGTCACCGCACTGAAATCATTAGAATTGGATTTGGCACTGACCCGGTCAAATGTGATACATGCTGCCCTGCTCGCGGGCCCGGCGAGCAAGTCATTCCTGTCACGTAGCCAGATGCTGGTCCGATACCGGATGGCGGACGATGACAAGACTGCCGACAAGCCCGGCCAGGATTTCTGAGAGACAAGACGACCCGATAGGACGGTGCGGCAACGCACAACACTGACAAATCAGGATTAGGACTGCTGAATGGTTGATACCAAGACCCCTGGCGACAAGAAGCTGAGCGTTCCGAGCAAGACGCTATCGCTCAAGCCGCGCGTCGAAACGGGCACCGTGCGCCAGAGCTTCAGCCATGGCCGCAGCAAGCAGGTCGTGGTCGAGAAGCGCGGCAAGCGCCGCATTGGCGACGGCCCCGAGCCGCACGCGCCCGAGGTGACTGCAAAGCCCGCGCCGGCCGCACCCGCCGCTCCGTCGCGTCCGGCTCCGCCCGCCCCGCCCCGCAACGCCGGTTCCGGCGTGGTGCTGCGCACCCTGACCGAGGACGAGCGTTCCGCCCGCGCCAGCGCACTGGCCGATGCCAAGCTGCGCGAGATCGAGGAACGCCGCCAGGCCGAGGAAGAGGCCCAGCGTCGCGCCGCCCGCGAGGCCGCCGAACGCGCCGAGCGCGAAGCCGCCGAAGCCCGTCGCAAGGCCGAGGAAGAGCGGCATCGCCATGAGGACGAAGCCAAGCGGAAGGCCGAGACCGAGGCCAAGAAGCGCTTTGGGGAAGGCGAGCAGCCGGCCGCCGCGCGTCCCACAACCGCGGCACCGGCCTCGCCTGCGCCGCGGCCCGGCACCACGACGGCACGCCCGGGAACAACGCCGGCGCGGCCCGCAACGACGACCGCGCAGCGTCCGGGTGGCCCCGGTCGCGGCCCCGCCGTTGCGGCCGAGCCGGACGAAGACGAGGCTCCGCGCCAGGTTCGTCGCGGCCCCGGCGGCGCGATGCGTCCCGCGGCAGCCCCGAAGACCACACACAAGCCCGGCCCTCAGAAGGAACGCGGCCGCCTCACCGTCGTCACGGCGCTCAATGCCGATGACGTCCGCGAGCGCTCGATCGCCTCGTTCCGCCGCCGCACCCAGCGCCTGAAGGGCCACGCCTCGAACGAGCCGAAGGAGAAGCTGGTCCGCGAGGTGACGATCCCGGAAGCGATCACCATCCAGGAACTCGCCAACCGCATGTCCGAGCGCGCGGTCGACGTCATCCGCCTGCTGATGAAGCAGGGCGCGATGCACAAGATCACCGACGTGATCGACGCCGACACCGCCCAGCTGATCGCCGAAGAACTGGGCCACACCGTCAAGCGCGTCGCCGCATCGGACGTCGAGGAAGGCCTGTTCGACACCGTCGACGATTCCACCGATACCGAGGCGCGTTCGCCTGTGGTGACCGTGATGGGCCACGTCGACCACGGCAAGACCTCGCTGCTCGACGCGCTCCGCCATGCCAACGTGGTCTCCGGCGAGGCCGGCGGCATCACCCAGCACATCGGCGCCTATCAGGTGGTGTCGCCCGAAAGCGGCAAGAAGATCACCTTCATCGACACGCCCGGCCACGCCGCGTTCACCGCGATGCGCGCTCGCGGCGCCAAGGTCACCGACATCGTCGTGCTGGTGGTCGCGGCCGATGACGGCGTCATGCCGCAGACGGTCGAAGCCATCAACCACGCCAAGGCGGCAAAGGTGCCGATCATCGTTGCCATCAACAAGATCGACAAGCCCGACGCCAAGCCCGAGCGCGTGCGCACCGAACTGCTCCAGCACGAGGTGCAGGTGGAGTCCTTCGGCGGCGAGGTCGTCGACGTCGAGGTGTCCGCCAAGAACAAGACCAATCTCGACAAGCTGCTCGAGATGATCGCGCTGCAGGCCGAAATCCTCGACCTGAAGACCAACTCGCAGCGTCCGGCCGAAGGCACCGTGATCGAGGCCAAGCTCGATCGCGGCCGCGGTCCGGTCGCCACCGTGCTGGTGCAGCGCGGCACGCTCCGTGTCGGCGACATCATCGTCGCTGGTGCCGAAATGGGCCGCGTCCGCGCGCTGATCTCCGATCAGGGCGAGACGGTGCAGGAGGCCGGTCCATCGGTGCCGGTCGAAGTGCTCGGCTTCAACGGTCCGCCGGAGGCCGGCGATCGGCTCGCGGTGGTCGAGAACGAAGCCCGCGCCCGTCAGGTCACCAGCTACCGCGCGCACCAGAAGCGCGAGAACGCGGCAGCCTCGATCTCCGGCATGCGCGGCTCGCTCGAGCAGATGATGTCGCAATTGAAGACGGCGGGCCGCAAGGAATTCCCGCTGATCGTCAAGGCCGACGTGCAGGGCTCGCTGGAGGCGATCCTCGGCTCGCTGGAGAAGCTCGGCACCGACGAAGTCGCCGCCCGCATCCTGCATGCCGGCGTCGGCGGCATCTCGGAATCCGACGTGACGCTGGCTGAAGGCTTCAACGCCGCGATCATCGGCTTCTCGGTTCGTGCCAACAAGGAAGCCGCTGCGGCCGCCAAGCGCAACGGCATCGAGATCCGCTACTACAACATCATCTACGACCTCGTGGACGACGTGAAGAAGGCGATGAGCGGTCTGCTCGCGCCGACCTTGCGCGAAACCATGCTGGGCAATGCCGAGATCCTGGAGATCTTCAACATCTCCAAGGTCGGCAAGGTCGCCGGCTGCCGCGTCACCGACGGCACCGTGGAACGCGGCGCCAATGTGCGCCTGATCCGCGACAACGTCGTCGTGCATGAAGGCAAGCTGTCGACGCTGAAACGCTTCAAGGACGAAGTGAAGGAAGTCCAGTCCGGTCAGGAATGCGGCATGGCTTTCGAGAACTACCACGACATGCGCGCAGGCGATGTCATCGAGTGCTATCGCGTGGAGACGATCCAGCGCTCCCTGTAAGTCCAAATCTTACCGAAGCGTTCGGATCTTTTTGAACTGAGATTGCGGGAGTGCGATGGCCGGATTTTTCCGGCCATCCACCCCACTTCGTTTCAACGGGACAAATGACAATGCCCGTGTCCCAGGCACGGGCATGACGAGGTGATTTTCGACAAATGCCACGGCATCATCAGAAGAAGAGTTCCGCGCCCGGCGGCTCGCAGCGTCAGTTGCGCGTCGGCGAGCAGGTTCGCCACGCGATGGCCGATATTCTGGCGCAAGGCAATGTGCATGATGCGGATCTCGAAGGTCACATCATCACCGTGCCGGAGGTACGGATGTCGCCCGACCTGAAGCTCGCGACGGTCTACGTGATGCCGCTCGGTGGCCGCGACACCGAGGTCGTGATCGCTGCGCTCGAGCGCAACAAGAAATTCCTGCGCGGCGAAGTCGCGCGGCGCGTTAACCTGAAATTTGCACCTGACATTCGCTTCCGCGTCGATGAGCGATTCGACGAGGCGGAACGGATCGAGAAGCTTTTGCGAACACCTGCGGTGCAGAAGGACCTGGAACAGGATCCGGCTTCGGATCGGGAAGAAGAGCAATGACGATGAACCCGGCTCACGGCACGATCGGCGGCAATGATGCCGATCAGCGCGACGTGCAGAAAAATAATTTTGCGGATCTGGAGAGCGATGCCCGGCCGCATCAGGAGCCGCGCCGCGTCAACAACGATCCGCGTGCCAAGCAGAAGGGCAACCAGGTTCGCCGCGACCGGCGCGACGTCCATGGCTGGGTCGTGCTCGACAAGCCGATCGGCATGACCTCGACACAGGCGGTCGCCGTGCTCAAGCGCCTGTTCAACGCCAAGCGGGCCGGGCACGCCGGCACGCTCGATCCGCTCGCCTCCGGCGGGCTGCCGATCGCGCTCGGTGAGGCCACCAAGACCGTTCCCTTCGTCATGGACGGCCGCAAGCGCTATCAGTTCACGGTATGCTGGGGCGAGGAGCGCGACACCGACGATATCGAGGGCCGGGTGACCGCGACCTCCGACCAGCGCCCGACGCGGGAGGCGATCCTGGCCCTCCTGCCCCGCTTCACCGGGGTGATCGAGCAGATCCCACCGCGCTATTCCGCGATCAAGGTCCAGGGCGAGCGCGCCTATGACCTCGCCCGCGACGGCGAAGTCGTGGAACTGGCGCCCCGCCCGGTCGAGATTCACCATTTAACCCTTGTAGATCAACCGGATAACGACCGGGCCGTGTTCGAGGCCGAATGCGGCAAGGGCACCTATGTCCGGGCGCTGGCCCGCGACATGGGCCGGCTTCTCGGCACTTATGGCCATATCTGCGCGCTCAGGCGGACCCTGGTCGGTCCATTTGGCGAGAACGACATGATTCTGCTGGATCAGTTGGAGGCTTTGTGCCATAGAGCCGCGTCCGGCGAGGGCAGCCTCGCCGACGCGCTTTTGCCCGTTGAGACCGCGCTGGACGACATCCCGGCACTGGCCGTCACTCGGGCTGATGCGGCAAGGCTCCATCGGGGCCAGGCCGTTTTGTTGCGCGGACGGGATGCGCCCACTTGTAGCGGCACAGTCTATGTCACGGTGGCAGGCCGTCTTTTGGCGCTTGCCGAAGTCGGCAATGGCGAAATCATCCCCAAGCGTGTGTTCAACCTGACCGGCCTGACTGCCAGCCCCGGTCGCAACGAGAGAAATTGACGATGTCGATTGCCGCAGAACGCAAAGCGGAAGTCATCAAGACGAATGCCACCAAGGCCGGCGACACCGGCTCGCCCGAGGTTCAGGTCGCGATCCTGTCGGAACGCATCAACAACCTCACCAACCATTTCAAGACCCACGTGAAGGACAACCATTCGCGTCGCGGCCTCTTGAAGCTGGTCTCGACCCGCCGCTCGCTCCTCGATTACCTGAAGAAGAAGGACGAGGCACGGTACAAGGCGCTGCTCGAGAAGCACAACATTCGTCGTTAACGGTTCCTGCGCGCGCCACCGGCGCGCGTTTTTGCGCGTGGTTTCGAACGAAAGCGCTTCCTTAAAGGTTTTTGATCGAGGCTGCGTGCGCGTCGGATGCGGGTCGTTGAGGATTCGCATCCGGGCATGAAGAGCGAAGACCGCGATTCGGTGTTCGCGTTCGTGCCGACTGACAGTCCAGCAGCAATCCGGCGGCTGGGCACAACGGGCAAGGCGCCCGTATGACCGAAAGGATGGACGCCATCCGACATCCAAAGACCATGGCAGGATCGCAGGACGCTGATAATCCGCTCCGATCAGCGCCCCGCAATCTTGCGCATGGTTTTTGTTTTTCGAGAGCCGTCCCTTCTTTCGAGAACCCATGAAAGAAGACCTCCATGTTCAATAAGCATTCAGTCGAGATCGACTGGGGCGGACGCCCACTCAAGCTCGAAACCGGCAAGATCGCCCGCCAGGCCGACGGCGCCGTCGTCGCCACCTATGGCGAGACCGTGGTCCTCGCCACCGTCGTTGCGGCCAAGGCGCCGCGCGAAGGCGTCGACTTCCTGCCGCTGACCGTCGACTACCAGGAGAAGGCCTACGCTGCGGGACGCATTCCCGGCGGCTATTTCAAGCGCGAGGGCCGTCCGACCGAGAAGGAGACGCTGGTCTCCCGCCTGATCGACCGTCCGATCCGCCCGCTGTTCGTCGACGGCTGGCGCAACGAGACCCAGGTGATCGTCACCGTGCTGTCGCACGACATGGAGAACGATCCTGATGTCGTGGCGATGGTTGCGGCCTCCGCCGCCCTGACGCTGTCCGGCGTGCCCTTCAAGGGGCCGATCGGCGCGGCCCGTGTCGGCTTCGCCAATGACGAATTCGTCCTCAACCCGACGCTCGACGAGATGGTCGACACCCAGCTCGACCTCGTCGTCGCCGGCACCGCCGACGCCGTGCTGATGGTCGAATCGGAGGCCAAGGAGCTCAACGAAGACGTGATGCTCGGCGCCGTGATGTTCGGTCACCGCCACTTCCAGCCGGTCATCAACGCCATCATCGAGCTCGCCGAGAAGGCCGCGAAGGAGCCGCGCGAAGTCACCGCGATCGACAATTCGGCGCTCGAGAAGGAAATGCTCGGCCTGATCGAGCAGGAGCTGCGCGCCGCCTATGCGATCCCGATCAAGCAGGAGCGTTATGCCGCCGTCGGCGTCGCCAAGGAAAAGGTGATGGCCCACTACTTCCCGGAGGGCCAGGAGCCGAAATACGACAAGCTCCGTGTCGCCGGCGTGTTCAAGGAGCTGGAAGCCAAGATCGTTCGCTGGAATATCCTCGACACCGGCAAGCGCATCGACGGCCGCGACGTCAAGACCGTGCGCAACATCATCGCCGAGGTCGGCGTGCTGCCCCGCGCCCATGGCTCGGCGCTGTTCACCCGCGGCGAGACCCAGGCGATGGTCGTGACCACGCTCGGCACCGGCGAGGATGAGCAGTATATCGACGCGCTGTCGGGGACGTACAAGGAGACGTTCCTGCTGCACTACAACTTCCCGCCCTATTCGGTCGGCGAGACCGGCCGCCTCGGCGGCACCAAGCGCCGCGAGATCGGCCACGGCAAGCTGGCCTGGCGCGCGATCCATCCGGTGCTGCCGCCGCACCATGAATTCCCCTACACGGTGCGCGTGGTCTCGGAGATCACCGAGTCCAACGGCTCCTCCTCGATGGCCTCGGTCTGCGGCGCCTCGCTGGCGCTGATGGATGCGGGCGTGCCGTTGAAGCGGCCGACCGCGGGCATTGCGATGGGCCTGATCCTCGAAGACAAGCGCTTCGCGGTTCTCTCGGACATCCTTGGTGACGAGGATCATCTCGGCGACATGGACTTCAAGGTGGCCGGCACCGAACAGGGCATCACCTCGCTCCAGATGGACATCAAGATCGAGGGCATCACCGAAGAGATCATGCGCGTCGCCCTTGGCCAGGCCAAGGAAGGCCGCATCCACATCCTCGGCGAGATGGCCAAGGCCCTGAACGCGGCCCGCGCCGAGCTCGGCGAATACGCGCCGCGCATCGAGAGCTTCAAGATCCCGACCGACAAGATCCGCGAAGTGATCGGCACCGGCGGCAAGGTGATCCGTGAGATCGTCGAGAAGACCGGCGCCAAGGTCAACATCGAGGACGACGGCACCGTGAAGGTCGCCTCCAGCGACGGCGAGGCGATGAAGGCCGCGATCAAGTGGATCAAGTCGATCGCGTCCGAGCCGGAAGTCGGTCAGATCTACGACGGCACCGTCGTCAAGGTGATGGAGTTCGGCGCCTTCGTGAACTTCTTCGGCTCCAAGGACGGCCTCGTCCACATCAGCCAGCTCGCGGCCAATCGCGTGCAGAAGACCTCCGACGTCGTCAAGGAAGGCGACAAGGTCAAGGTCAAGCTGCTCGGCTTCGACGACCGCGGCAAGACCCGCCTGTCGATGAAGGTGGTCGACCAGACCACCGGCGAAGACCTCGAGGCCAAGGAGAAGGCCGCAGAGGGCGAGAAGGCCCCGCGCGAAGCGGCGGGCGAGTAAATCTCGCTACGGTCCGGAAAAACGAAGGGCGGCCGAAAGGCCGCCCTTTTTGTTTGTGGCTTCGATCGGGCAGCGCGCTGATCTTCACCTCTCCCCAGCGGGGAGAGGTGAATCGGCCTCACGCCGCGATGTCGTACCGGTCGAGGTTCATCACCTTGGTCCAGGCCTTGGCGAAGTCCTTGACGAACTTCTCCTTGGAGTCCGAGGTCGCATAGACCTCGGCGAAGGCGCGGAGCTGGGAGTGTGCGCCGAAGATCAGATCGACGCGCGTGCCGGTCCACTTCACCGCATTGGTCTTGCGGTCGCGTCCCTCGTAGCTGCCGTCGGCGACGGGCGTCCACTGCGTGCTCATGTCGAGCAGGTTGACGAAGAAGTCGTTGCTCAGCGTTCCCACCTTCGCGGTGAGCACGCCGTGCTTCGAACCGTTCGCGTTGGCGCCGAGCACACGCAGGCCGCCGACCAGCACCGTCATCTCGGGGCCGGTGAGCTTGAGCAGCTGCGCGCGATCGACGAGGGCTTCTTCCTGCTGCAGGAACTGATGCTTCTTGCCGACATAGTTGCGGAAGCCATCGGCGCGCGGCTCCAGCGGTGCGAACGAGGCCGCATCCGTCTGCTCCTGCGAGGCATCCATGCGGCCCGGCGTGAAGCCGACCTTCACGTCGACGCCGGCATCCTTGGCGGCCTTCTCGACCGCGGCGGTGCCGCCGAGCACGATCAGGTCCGCGAGCGAGACCTTCTTCGCACCTGACGATGCGTTGAACTCCTTCTGGATGGCTTCGAGCTTGCCGAGCACCTTCGAGAGCTGAGCCGGCTGATTCACCTCCCAGTCCTTCTGCGGGGCAAGCCGGATGCGCGCGCCATTGGCGCCGCCGCGCTTGTCCGAGCCGCGGAACGTCGAGGCCGACGCCCAGGCGGTCGAGACCAGCTCCGGCACCGAGAGACCCGAAGCGAGGATCTTCGTCTTCAGCGAGGCGATATCCTGCTCGCTGACCAGCTCGTGGTTCACGGCCGGAATCGGATCCTGCCAGATCAGCGTCTCCTTCGGCACCAGCGGGCCGAGATAGCGCTGGATCGGTCCCATGTCGCGGTGGGTCAGCTTGAACCAGGCGCGGGCGAAGGCGTCCGCGAACTGATCCGGGTTCTCGAGGAAACGACGCGAGATCTTCTCATAGGCTGGATCAAAGCGCAGCGAGAGGTCCGTCGTCAGCATCGTCGGCCGATGCTTCTTCGATTTGTCGAAGGGGTCAGGAATGATCGCCTCGGCGCCCTTGGCCACCCACTGGTTCGCACCGCCCGGGCTCTTGGTCAGCTCCCATTCGTACTTGAACAGGTTCTCGAAGAAGTTGTTGCTCCACTTCGTCGGGGTCTGCGTCCAGGTCACCTCGAGGCCGCTGGTGATGGCATCGCCGGCGATGCCCGACGCGTGCTTGCTCTTCCAGCCGAGGCCCTGATCCTCGAGCGCGCCCGCTTCCGGCTCCGGGCCGACCAGCGAGGGATCGCCCGCGCCATGGGTCTTGCCGAAGGTGTGGCCACCGGCGATCAGCGCGACGGTTTCCTCGTCGTTCATCGCCATGCGGAAGAAGGTCTCGCGGATATCCTTGGCCGCGGCGATCGGATCCGGCTTGCCGTTCGGGCCTTCCGGATTGACGTAGATCAGGCCCATCTGCACCGCGCCGAGCGGCTCGGCGAGCTGGCGCTCACCGCTGTAGCGCTCATCGCCGAGCCAGGTGCCTTCGGGGCCCCAATAGAGCTCTTCCGGCTCCCAGACGTCGGCGCGGCCGCCCGCAAAGCCAAAGGTCTTGAAGCCCATCGATTCCAGCGCGACGTTGCCGGCCAGCACCATCAGATCGGCCCAGGAGATCTTGCGGCCATATTTCTGCTTGATCGGCCAAAGCAAACGGCGCGCCTTGTCGAGGTTGGCGTTGTCGGGCCAGCTGTTGAGCGGCGCGAAGCGCTGCTGACCGGCGCCGGCGCCGCCGCGACCATCGGTGATGCGGTAGGTGCCCGCGCTGTGCCAGGCCATGCGGATCATGAGGCCGCCATAGTGACCGAAGTCGGCGGGCCACCATTCCTGCGAATCCGTCATCAGAGCGGTCAGGTCCTTGATGACCGCGTTCAGGTCGAGCGATTTGAATTCCTTGGCGTAGTCGAATTCCTTGCCCATCGGGTCGGACAGGTCGGAATTCTTGTGCAGCATCTCGATGCTGAGCTGGGTTGGCCACCAGTCGCGGTTCACGCGCGTGGGTTTTCCGCCCGAAAACGGGCACTTCGAAGTGTCATCCATGATTACCTCCTCTGGTGGCGTCCGACGGCGCCATTGACCAGGTAGAGCCACTCTAAGCGCCAGGTCCTATCAGGTGAAGTTGACTTTAATGATCGCTGCGATAGGATTTTCTGATGATGAATCTGACGCTGCGCCAGCTCCGCTATTTCGATGCGCTGGCCCGTCACGGCCATTTCGGCCGCGCGGCCGAGGCCTGCTCGATCTCGCAGCCGGCTCTGTCGATGCAAATCAAGGAACTGGAGGAGACGCTCGGCGGCCTGCTGCTGGAGCGCAGCGCACGGCAAGTGGCGCTGACCCGATTCGGCGAGGAGCTCGCTCAGCGGGTCCGCGACATCCTGCGCTCGGTCGACGAGCTCGGCGATTTCGCGCGGGCGTCGCAGGACCGCTTCGCCGGCCGCCTGCGCATCGGCATGATCCCGACCATCGCCCCTTACCTGCTGCCCAAGATCACCAAGAATCTCACGCGCATGCATCCGGAGCTCGACATCCGCGTGCGCGAGACCATGACGCCGCGGCTGATCCAGGAACTGGTGGAAGGCCGGCTCGACACCGCCATCGTGGCACTGCCAGTGTCGGAGCCCTCGCTCACCGAAGTCGCGCTGTTCGAGGAGAAATTTCTGCTGGTGCGGCCGGGTGCGGATGAAGGCACACCGGTGCCGTCGCGCGAGATGATGCGCGAGATGCGGCTTCTGCTGCTCGAGGAGGGGCACTGCTTCCGCGACCAGGCGCTCTCATTCTGCAACATGCAATCGGCACCTCCGCGCGAGATGCTGGATGCGAATTCACTCTCGACGCTGGTGCAAATGGTCAGCGCCGGTATCGGTGTCACCTTGATCCCGGAGATGGCGGTGCCGGTGGAGACGCGATCGGCCTCGGTCTCGCTGGCGCGCTTCCGCGACCCCGAGCCCTCGCGTACCATCGGCATGGTCTGGCGCAAGACCAGCCCGCTGGCGCGGCAGCTGCTGCAGATTTCCGAGGTGGTGTGCCTGTCGGCCGGCAAGGTGCGCGCGCGGCAATCCGTGCGCAGCCAGCGGGTTTGAGCGGCGTATGTCGCATCCGATCATCCGCCCCGCCTGCCCAGAGGAGTATGACGAGGTCGGCCGTGTCTGGATGGAGGGCTGGGTCTCGACCGGGCTTGCCGAAACGAGCGACTTCCTCCTCGCCAATTTGCGTGCGCGCATCAGGCGCGAGATCGAGAACGGCTGGAGCCTGTTCGTCGCCGACGACAACGGCACCATCGCTGCCATGCTGGCGCTGCATCTGCCCAAGCTCGATCTCGACATGCTCTTCGTTGCGCCCGCCTATCAGGGCCAATCGCTCGGCCGGCAGCTGCTCGCCTTCACGCGCACGCAGCTGCCCGACGAAATCTGCCTGCGCTGCGTCCGCGAGAACGAAAAGGCCTGGCGCTGGTACGAACGCGAAGGTTTCGTGTTCGAAAAGGAAGAGACCGAACCGTCGAACGGGTTCGTGATGAAGTATTACCGGTGGAAGAACGAAGGAAATGCCTCATGATCAAGCTCTACTGGTCGCCTCGCTCACGCTCGTTCACGACGCTCTGGCTGATGGAGGAGAGCGGCCTGCCCTATGAGCGCGTGCTGACCGACATCTCGACCGGCGCGCGGAAGGCGCCGGACTTTCTCAAGATCAACCCGATGGGAAAGGTGCCGGCGCTGACCGACGGCGATGCTGCGCTCGGCGAAGCCGCGGCGATCTGCGCTTACATTGCCGATCGCTATCCCGAGACCAAGCTCGCGCCCGCCGTGACCGATCCGCGCCGCGCGCGCTATCTGCAATGGCTGTTCTTTTGCCCTAGCTGCATCGAGCCCGCCATCATCCAGATCTTCACCAAGATCGAGATCCCGACCTCGACCGCGGCCTGGGGCAGCGCCACGCAGGTCTTCGACGTACTGGAAGCCGCACTCGCCAAGGGGCCGTGGATCCTCGGCGAGGAATTTTCCGCTGCCGACGTCACGGTCGGCTCGGGCCTGAATTTCGCGGTGCGCCTGTTCAAGATGGTGCCGTCGCGCCCGGCCTTCGATGCCTATCTCGCCCGCTGCATGGCGCGGCCGGCGTTCCAGCGCGCGGAGAAGATCGCGGCGGGATAGATGGGAGATTCGTTCGTGCCCACCGTCTCTCGACGACAGTGAGGAAGAGGTGGGCACGCTTCGCTTTGCCCACGCTACGAAGGCATCCTATTCCGACACCTTCAGATCATCCGGCCTCGGCATCAGGATGACGTTGTAGCCGGAATCCACATAATGGATCTCGCCGGTCACGCCGCCGGAGAGATCCGACAACAGATACAGCGCCGAGCCCCCGAGGTCATCCAGGGTGACGCCGCGGCGGAGCGGCGCGTGCTTCTGCATGAAGGCGAACATCGCCCGTGCCTCGCCGATGCCGGAGCCGGCGAGTGTGCGGATGGGGCCTGCGGAGATCGCGTTGACGCGGATGCCGCGCGGGCCGAAATCAGCGGCAAGATAGCGCACGGAGGCTTCCAGTGCCGCCTTGGCCACGCCCATCACGTTGTAGTTCGGCATCGCGCGCTCCGAGGCGCCGAACGTCAGCGTGATCATGCTGCCGCCTTCGGTCATCAGCTCGGCGGCGCGCTTTGCGACTTCCGTGAACGAAAAGCAGGAGATCACCATGGTGCGCGAAAAATTCTCGCGGCTGGTCTCGGCGTAGCGGCCCTTGAGCTCGTTCTTGTCGGCAAAGCCGATCGCATGGATGATGAAGTCGAGCTTGCCCCACTTTTCGCGTAACGCAGCGAAGGTGGCATCGACGCTGGAAATGTCCTCGATGTCGCAAGGCAGCACCAGATCCACGCCAAGCGATTCAGCCAGCGGCTTGACGCGCTTGCCGAGGGCCTCGCCCTGGAAGGTAAAAGCGAGCTCGGCGCCGTGGGCATGCAGCGTCTTCGCCATACCCCAGGCGATCGAATGATCATTGGCGATGCCCATGACCAGACCGCGCTTGCCTTTCATCAATCCTTCCATTGCGAAACTACTCTCCGCTCTGCGTCATGGCCGGGCTTGTCCCGGGCATCCACGCCCTTTGCAGCCAGAACCTAAGACGTGGATGGCCGGGACAAGCCCGGCCATGACGAGAAATCACGAACGCGTCGACAACGTCGTCACGCATCCAGCCGGCTGAACACCAGCGTGGCGTTGGTGCCGCCGAAGCCGAACGAGTTCGACAGCACGGTGCCGATCTTGGCGTTGTCGATGCGCTTGCGCACGATCGGCATGTCGGCGAACACGGGATCGAGCTCCTGGATGTGCGCGCTCTCGCAGATGAAGCCGTTGTTCATCATCAGCAGCGAATAGATCGCTTCCTGCACACCGGTGGCGCCCAGCGAGTGGCCGGTCAGCGCCTTGGTCGCGGAGATCGGCGGGCACTTCTCGCCAACGCCAAAGACCTTGCGGATGGCCTCGATCTCCGGCGGATCGCCGGCCGGTGTCGAGGTCGCGTGCGGATTGATGTAATCGACCTTGGTCTTCACCGTCGACATCGCCATGCGCATGCAGCGCTCGGCGCCTTCACCCGATGGCGCGACCATGTCGTAGCCGTCGGAGGTCGCACCGTAGCCGACGACCTCGCCATAGATGCGTGCGCCACGCGCCTTGGCATGCTCGAGCTCTTCCAGCACCAGCACGCCGGCGCCGCCGGCAATGACGAAACCATCGCGATTGAGGTCGTAGGGACGTGAGGCCGTGGCCGGCGTATCGTTGTACTTCGAGGACATCGCGCCCATGGCGTCGAACAGCACCGACAGCGACCAGTCCAGCTCCTCGCAGCCGCCGGCGAAGATGACGTCCTGCTTGCCGATCTGGATCGTCTCATAGGCATTGCCGACGCAATGGTTCGACGTCGCGCAGGCCGAGGAGATCGAATAGTTCACGCCCTTGATCTTGAACCAGGTCGCAAGCGTCGCGGAAGCCGTGGAGGACATCGCCTTCGGCACCGCAAACGGGCCGACCCGCTTCGGTCCCTTGGAGCGGGTGATGTCGGCGGCTTCGACGATGGTGCGCGCCGAGGGACCGCCGGAACCCATGATGATCCCGGTGCGGATGTTGGAGACTTCATCAGGCGACAGGCCGGAATCCTGGATCGCCTGCTCCATCGCGATGTGATTCCACGCCGCGCCCTGGCCGAGGAAACGCATCGCGCGGCGATCGACCACCGTCGAGGGATCGAGCGTGGGCTCACCTTGCACCTGCGAACGGAAGCCGAGCTCGGCATATTTCTCAGCCCGCGAAATGCCCGATTTCGCCTCGTGAAGGCTCGCAAGCACTTCCTGGGTGTTGTTTCCGATGGACGAAACGATGCCCATTCCGGTGACCACAACCCGCCTCATGTCAGCCTCGCCTCGTCGTTGTCTTCTTGGATAATGCGCTCAGCCCAGGCTCGTGCCCTGCTTGAACAGGCCGACCTTCAGATCCTTGGCGCGATAAATAATCTGGTCATCGACCGAAAGCCACCCGTCGGCAATCCCGAGCACGAGCTTTGAGCGCATCACGCGTTTGATATCGACGTTGTACACAACCTTGCGGGCGTCAGTCAGCACCTGGCCGCCGAACTTCAGTTCGCTCAGACCGAGCGCCCGGCCCCGGCCTTCGCCGCCGATCCAGCCGAGGTAAAAGCCGACCATTTGCCACAGCGCATCCAGGCCGAGGCAACCCGGCATCACTGGATCGTTCTTGAAGTGGCAGCCGAAGAACCAGAGGTCGGGCTTCACGTCGAGCTCGGCGCGCACGAGACCCTTGCCGAACTCACCGCCATTGTCGTTGATTTCCGTGATGCGGTCGAACATCAGCATCGGCGGCAGCGGCAGCTGGGCATTGCCCGGGCCGAACATCTCGCCGCGGGCACAGGCCAGCAGATCTTCGTATTCGTAACCGTTGCGCCTGTTCAGCATTCACGAGCCTCTGTTCAAATCCCGGTTGAGCGGCGTTTTTCTGGCGAAATGGGCCCCGTCTCGATCGGAGAGCAACGCCAATTGCCACCGCCGGCCGCGACTCGCGCAAGCCCCGAATGGACTGCGCCCAAGCTTTCATGCCCGGCTGCGCCAAAATCGGCTAAGCGGAACCGCGCGCTCTCTAACACAGGCTATTTCGGGTGGCAAAGCGCATCGATGAAGGTAAAATGACGCGCTCCCCAGGCCGGTTCCAAGCCTGATTAGAACCTCTCTAGTTGCGAGAAACTTGCATCTGCATCTTTCTGTTCTTATATTACTGGGAGATATTGTTCACGCGTGCCCGAAATCTGGAAATGAGCGAGAATACCGCGCCCCATCACGACGATGACGCCCATGCCGCGGCCCTCCTGTCCGGCCGCCAGCCGGCCTTGACCGGCTGTCCCTGGCACGACGTTAACGAAATGCTCCAGTCCGCGGGGCTGCGTCCGACGCGCCAGCGCATGGCGCTCGGCTGGCTCCTGTTCGGCAAGGGCGCGCGTCACCTCACGGCCGAAATGCTTTACGAGGAAGCGACGCTGGCCAAGGTCCCGGTATCGCTGGCGACCGTCTACAACACGCTGAATCAGCTCACCGATGCCGGCCTGCTCCGCCAGGTCAGCGTCGACGGCACCAAGACCTATTTCGATACCAACGTCACCACCCATCATCACTACTATCTCGAGAACAGCCACGAGCTGGTCGACATCGAGGATCCGCATCTGGCGTTGTCGAAGATGCCGGAGGTGCCCGAGGGCTATGAGATCTCCCGCATCGACATGGTCGTGCGCCTGCGCAAGAAGCGCTGAGATCGTCTTAAACTGCTGAGATCGTCATGGCCGGGCTTGTCCCGGCCATTTCCTTTTTCCCGTCATCCCGGATTCGATGCTACGCATCGCTCCGGGATGACGCCTGCCGGCGTCAATTCACCTGCTCGTCCGCGTAGACGCCCCAGAGGCGCTCCTGCTGGATCCAGCCGTCAAAGCCGTTGCCGATGACGCGGCACCAGCTTGCGGCGCACTTCTTCACCTGCGTGACGACGCCAGCCTGGAGCCTTGCCGCAACCGCGCTGTCGGGATCGGGCCTGTCATAGATCGGGGCGAGGTCGTCCTTGTGCTTCATGGTGACGACAGCGGTGCGGCGGCCCGACAGCAGCGAGTGATAGACCCAGCCCTCGGCGCCTTCGGAATCACGCACCCGGCGCCAGTTCTCGAATTCGGCGGTGATTTCGACCGGCAGGCCGGCGCGGGTGTAGACCCAGGCGACGTCATTGTCCTTGGTCGGGCCGGCGCGGACGTTCACGTGATCCGATTTGAGGCTGACATAGCGCGGTACCGGCAACCCGCTGGCGGTCTGCGGAGTATTATCCTTCGCCGAATGCGAGGGGCCGACCGAGGCGCTCAACCAGGTGCAAACGAGCGCCATCACCGAACAAAAACGCCCCAACGCCATCAACCCGTCTCCTGTCGAAGACCCGGCGAAGCCGGATCCTCACCCCAAATTCCAAAACCCTGCCGCGTCTGCCCCTGCTTCCCGCCCCACGCGGGTTCCAACCCTCGGCCCGTGGTTCTTGTCTTGGCCCGGCCTTCTGCTAGAGAGGACGAGCACTTGAACAACCAGTTTGCCCCGATTTTCCGGCCGGAAATGTCGGGAGAGCTTGGAGGAAACACCGGGGACGGACACGGCAAGGGCAGTGTCGAACAACCGGGTTAATGAGGCCTCAACGACCGGCCTTTGGCGACAGAGGCGGCTTGCTGTGCCTCATGAGAGCAGGACATGTCGGTGAAGAAAAAGCCCCTCGTCGTGGTGACGCGCAAGCTGCCGGATTCGATCGAAACGCGAATGCGCGAGCTGTTCGATGCGCGGATCAATCTCGATGACACGCCGATGTCCGCCGATCAGATCGCGGAAGCCGCGCGCACCGCCGACGTGCTGGTTCCGACCGTGACCGATCACATCAGCGCCGATGTCGTGAACCAGCCCGACTGCAAGCTCCGCCTGATCGCCAATTTCGGCAACGGCGTCGACAATATCGACGTCGCAGCCGCCCATGCCCGCGGCATCACCGTCACCAATACGCCGAAGGTCCTGACCGAAGATACCGCCGACATGACCATGGCGCTGATCCTCGCGGTGCCCAGGCGAATGATCGAAGGCGCCTCGATCCTGACCGAAGGAAAGCTCTGGGCGGGCTGGTCGCCGACCTGGATGCTCGGCCATCGCATCGGGGGCAAGCGTCTCGGCATCATCGGCATGGGCCGCATCGGCCAGGCGGTGGCGCGCCGCGCCCGCGCCTTCGGCCTGCAGATCCACTATCACAACCGCCGTCCCGTCGCCCCCGTCATCGCCGAAGAGCTGGGCGCGACCTATTGGGAAAGCCTCGACCAGATGCTGGCGCGGATGGACATCATCTCGGTGAACTGTCCGCACACGCCGGCGACCTATCACCTGCTTTCGGCGCGACGGCTGAAGTTGATCCGCAAGGACGCCTATATCGTCAACACCGCGCGCGGCGAGGTCACCGACGAGGACACGCTGATCAAGCTGATCGAGGGCGGCGAGATCGGCGGCGCCGGCCTCGACGTCTACGAGCACGAGCCCGCGGTGAACCCGAAACTGGTGCGGCTCGCCAAGGCGGGCAAGGTGACGCTGCTGCCGCATATGGGCTCGGCCACGATCGAGGGCCGCGTCGAGATGGGCGAGAAGGTGATCATCAACATCCGCACCTTCCTCGACGCCCACAAGCCACCGGATCGCGTGCTGCCGAGCATGCTGTGAGTGTCTGTGCTCCGGCGGACGGATGGTGTACCCGATCTGCCCCCGGGCAAATTGAACCTAGCTCGCGATTTCAAGACTAGCCGCCACGTCCTCACCTGTACGTGCAAGTCGACGTATTCGCGTCTCCTCCATGCGTGACGAAAGATCTCGGATCAGCTCCATCCTATTGCTGCCTTGAGACCTGATCGAAAATCCTGAGCTGTTTTCCAATTACTTGCGTCGAGTTCTACTGTTTGCATAGTGCTCTCGGTGCCGCCCGAATTTTGGGCCGCTGTCCTACTCGCGATGGATGCTCAGATCCTCGATCACGGGCCCGTCGCCGTTGAGCGGATTGGCGGGATCGCGGGCGTAGCGCAACGTCTCGAAGCGCATCGCGCGCGCGTCGATCATCAGGAGGCGGCCGACGAGGCCGTCGCCGAAGCCGACGATCTCCCGGATCGCCTCCAGCGCCATCATCGAGCCGAGCACGCCCGCCAATGCGCCCATGACGCCGGCCTCGGCACAGGCCGGCACCGTGCCGGGCGGCGGCGCTTCCGGAAACAGGCAGCGGTAGGTCGGATTGAACTCGCCCTGCTCGTTCCTCTCATGCGCGCGGATGGTGGTGAGCGAGCCGTCGAAGGTGCCGAGCGCCGCCGTGATCAGCGGCCGCTTCGCGAAGAAGCAGGCATCGGAGACGAGGTAACGCGTCGAGAAATTGTCGGAGCCGTCGAGCACGAGGTCGTAATCGCCGATCAGGCTGAGCGCATTGTCGGCGTTGAGCCAGGTGGCGTGACCGACAAAGCGGACATGCGGATTGAGCGCCGCGATCCGCTCGGCGGCGCTCTCGACCTTGTGCCGGCCGATATCGGGCGTGGCGTGGATCACCTGGCGCTGCAGATTGGACAGCGACACCACATCGTCATCGACCACGCCGAGTGTGCCGACGCCGGCAGCGGCCAGATACATCAGAGCGGGCGCACCGAGCCCGCCGGCACCGATCACCAGCACGGAGGCTCGTTTCAGCGCAGCCTGGCCGGGACCGCCGACATCGCGCAGCACGATATGGCGGGCATAGCGTTCGAGTTCGTCGGGGCTCAGCATCGTATTCTTCGTTCCTCTCAACCCTCATGGTGATGAGGATCAACACCTGAACCAGCCCAACATTGTTCGCGACCAACGAGATGTGCTTCAATGGCATTGGGTTCAATGGGCTGGCTGGATTTGTCATGAGATCGATGCTTGCGGCAACACTGATGTTTGCGGCGGCCACGGCTGCGAACGCCCAGATGACGCCGCCGCAGGTCCCCAGCACCAAGCCGAAAACGGTCCAGACCGTTCCGATTCGCCCGCCAACCGTTCAGACGGCATCGGAAACAGCCGATGCCATGGCACAGGCCGAGCGCCTGTCGCTGCAATCCGATCTCGCCTGGGTCGGCCAATATAACGGGGCGATCACCGGCGACGTCAGCGAGCGCATGGTCAACGCCATCAAGGAATACCAGAAAGCCAAGGGCGGCAAGCCGACCGGCGTGCTCAATCCGCAGGAGCGTGCGGCGCTCGCCGAGACCGCAAGGCGGAAACAAGACAGTGTCGGCTGGAAGATCGTCATGGAGCCGACCAGCGGTGCGCGGCTCGGCATCCCCGGTAAGCTTGTGCCGCAGCAGGCGAGCGACGCCAACGGCTCGAAATGGACCACGCCGACCGGAACCGTGCAGGTGCTGCTCAGCCGCCGCAAGGAGGTGAACCCGACCACTGCGAAGATCGCCGAGGCCGAGAAGAAGGAGCCCGCCGGCCGCAAGGTCGATTACACCGTGGTGAAGCCTGACTTCTTCGTGCTGTCCGGGCTTCAGGGCCTCAAGAAATTCTACGTGCGCGGCACCTTCAAAGGCGATGAGGTCCGCATCATGACCATCCTCTACGACCAGGCGATGGAGAACACGGTCGAACCGGTTGTGATCGCGATGTCGAGCGCGTTCAACCCGTTTCCGTCCAGCCCGATGGCCGGACCGCCGCCGCGCAAGACTGTCGAATACGGCACCGGCATCGTCGTCAGCGACGACGGCGCGATCGTCACGGACCGCCTCGTCACCGATGGCTGCCTCGCGATCACGATCGGCGGTCATGGCAGCGCCGACCGCCTCGCTGAGGACAAGGAGCACGATCTCGCGCTGCTGCACATCTACGGCGCGCGCGGCCTGAGGCCGCTCAGCGTCGCGAGCGGCGCGGCGAAGACGAATGTCGACGTGATCGGCATCGCAGACCCACAGGGTCAGGGCGGTGCGGCCCGCGTGTCGAGCGTGAAGGCGGCGCTGGCGCCTGTGACAGCGAGCGACTCCGCGCTGTCGCCTCCACCGTCGGTGGGTTTTTCCGGCAGCCCGGCCATCGACGCCGACGGCAAGTTCGCCGGCATTGCGCTGCTGAAGCCGGCAATGGTTGCAGGACCTGCAACGTCGGTGCCGGCCTCGCAGGCGGTAATGGTCTCCGCGGAGACGGTGCGCGATTTCCTGAAGGCGAATGGCATCACTGCGAATGGCTCATCGATGGATGCGAAAGCCGCTGTCGTGCGCGTGATCTGCGTGCGGAAGTAGGCTCGCCAACAACTACGCGCTATCGTGTCCCGGACGCGGTGCGGCGTGAAACGCCGCGCCGCTGAGCCGGGGCCCATGTCACAAATAGTCGCACTTGGGGCTTTCCGGGCCCGGCTCTGCAGCGCATCGCTATGCGCTGCGCTTCGTCCGGGGCACGGTTGCGCATCCATCCCACGTGCGACTACGGGTCCGGTAATGGTACGGACCCCGATCCGCGGCCAGCGCATCGATAACGCCGCCAACACCCTCGCCGAGGGCACTGGATCGAGACCCGGCTCGAGCTCGAAGCTCCGAACGATGCCCTGATCGACCAGGTGATGTCGCCCGCGCATGACATGCTGAACGTCGCCGCGGAGCTTGCGGCGGACGAGACCACGACACTGGCAGCCCGGCCGGATTGCTTTGCTTTGCGGTTCTAGACGTTCCATCCACTGGTCATTGACGGGCGTGGTGCTGTCGTCGCCCTCACCAAGCCTCACGGCCTCTCGGCAACAAGCCTGATGGTCACTTCTGACATTTCGGACACCAGAAGGTCGACCGACCATTCTGCGTGAACCGCTTGATCGTGCCGCCACAGCGCGGCGTGGTGCATGTCTCGCCTTCGCGGTCGTAGACCTTGAACGAGTGCTGGAAATAACCGAGTTCGCCCGAGGTCTGGCGGTGATCGCGCAAGCTGGAGCCGCCAGCCCTGATCGCATCGTTCAGCACGGTATGGATCGCGCCGACCAATCGCTTGGCATGATCGGTCGGCTCGCCCTTCTTGGTCGATAGCGTCGCGGCGATCCGGCGCGGCGACAGATGCGAGCGGTGCAGCGCCTCGCAGACATAGATGTTGCCGAGTCCCGCCACCACGCGCTGGTCGAGCAGCGCGGCCTTCAGGCTCGTGGTCTTGCCTTCGCAGGAGCGCGCCAGCATCGCGGCATCGAATTCGTTGCCGAGCGGCTCGGGTCCGAGCCCGCGCAGCAGCGGTTCTTCCTCGAGCGCGTTGCGCGCAATCACTTTCATGTAACCGAAACGGCGCGGATCGTTGAACACGATGTCGGCGCCCGAGGACATCCGAAACAGCACATGATCGTGCGCGGAATCCTTGGCCTTCGGATGGTGAAACTCGCCGGGCTGAGCCTCGTCGTCCGACTTGATGACGCGGAACGAGCCCGACATGCCAAGATGCATCAGGAGCACGTCGCCGGAGGCGAGATCGGCCATGAGATATTTTGCACGGCGGCCGAGCCCCGTGACGACCTGCCCCTTGAGCCGGGCCACGAAGTCCGGCTGGAACGGAAAGCGCAAATCCGGCCGGCGGGCCTCCGCATTGAGGATTTTTGCACCCTCCATGACGGGCTGAAGGCCGCGGCGGACGGTCTCGACTTCGGGCAATTCGGGCATCGTCGGGCATTCACCTTATGAGGGCGGTGTGATAGCGCCATTGCGGCGGCCGCGCTATGGTCCGCCATGCGGAGTAGAGTAATGGATCGGCCGGGCGAAACCACGCATTTTGGCTTCAGGGACGTTCCCCTCGGGGACAAGCAGACGCTGGTGAACGACGTGTTTCACAGCGTGGCGTCGCGTTATGATTTGATGAATGACCTGATGTCCGGAGGTCTGCACCGGGTCTGGAAGGACATCATGATCACCGCGCTCGACCCGCCGAGGGGCGACCGGCCGTTCGCGCTGCTCGATGTCGCCGGTGGCACCGGCGACATCTCCTTCCGCGCCGCCAGGGCGGCCGGTCCCGGCTTCCATGCCACGGTCTGCGACATCAACACCGATATGCTGGCCGTGGGCCGCGAACGCGCCGCCAAGCAGCATCTCGAGACCCAGGTCGATTTCGTCGAAGGCAATGCCGAATCGCTTGGCTTCGCCGACCGCAGCTTCGATGCCTATACGATCGCTTTCGGCATTCGCAACGTGCCGCGGATCGACCTCGCACTGCGCGAGGCCTATCGCGTGCTCAGGCCCGGCAGCCGCTTCCTGTGCCTGGAATTCTCCACCGTCGAGATGCCAGGGCTCGACAAGCTCTATGACTTGTTCTCGTTCAAGGTGATCCCGCCGCTCGGCCGCATGGTCACGGGCGACGCCGAATCCTACCAATACCTCGTCGAATCGATCCGCAAGTTTCCCAAGCCTGCCGTCTTCGCCGACATGATCCGCGAGGCCGGCTTTTCCCGCGTCAGCTGGCAGACACTCTCCGGCGGCATCGTCGCACTGCATTCGGGCTGGCGTTTGTGATCTCTGCCATCACCCACATTGCGCGCCTGATCCGCGCCGCGTTCGTCTTTGCGCGCGAGGGCGTGTTCGGCTCGGTCGATCCGAGCCTGGTGCCGCCACCGGGCCAGCTTGCGCTGAAGCTCGCGCGCCTCGTCGAACGGCGCAGCGCCAAGCACGGTCCGCGGATCTCTCGCGCGCTGACGCGAATGGGCCCGGCCTATCTCAAGCTCGGGCAATTCCTGGCGACGCGCCCCGACGTGGTCGGCGTCGTCATGGCGCGCGATCTCGAAAGTCTCCAGGATCGCCTGCCGCCGTTCTCGCAAGCCGAAGCCGAAGCGGCGATCACGACGTCACTGGAACGACCGCTGAGCGACGTATTCGCGAGCTTCGGCCCGCCGGTCGCGGCCGCCTCGATCGCGCAGGTGCATCGCGGCGAGGTGTTGCGCGACGGCATCCGCAAGCCGGTCGCGATCAAGGTGCTCCGGCCCAATGTCGCCGCACGCTTCCGCCGCGATCTCTCCGACTTCTTCTTCGTCGCGCACAAGGCCGAAGCCTATTCGGCCGAGGCGCGCCGCCTGCGCCTGATCGAAGTCATCAACACCATGTCGCGCTCGGTCGCGATGGAGATGGACCTGCGACTGGAAGCAGCGGCGCTATCCGAGATGGCCGAGAACACGCAGGGCGATCCTGATTTCCGCGTGCCGGCCGTCGACTGGGATCGCACCACGCACAACGTGCTGACCATGGAGTGGATCGACGGCATCGCGCTGAACGACCACAAGGGCCTCGCAGAGGCCCAGGTCGATTTGCCAGATCTCGGCCGCAAGGTGATCCAGAGTTTTCTGCGCCATGCACTGCGCGACGGCTTCTTCCACGCCGACATGCATCCGGGCAATCTGTTCCTGGATGATACCGGCCGTCTCGTCGCGGTCGATTTCGGCATCATGGGCCGGCTCGGCATGAAGGAGCGGCGCTTCCTGGCCGAGATCCTGCTCGGCTTCATCACCCGCGACTACCGCCGCGTCGCCGAGGTGCATTTCGAGGCGGGCTATGTGCCCGCGCACCATTCGGTCGAGAATTTCGCCCAAGCCATCCGTGCCATCGGCGAGCCCATTCACAACCGCACCGCCGAGGAGATCTCGATGGCGCGGCTGCTGACCCTGCTGCTCGAGGTCACCGGCCTGTTCGACATGAGGACGCGGCCCGAGCTGATCCTGCTGCAGAAGACCATGGTGGTGGTCGAGGGCGTGGCGCGCGGCTTCGATCCCAAGCTCGACATCTGGAAGATCGCCGACCCCGTGGTGCGCGAATGGATCGAGCGCAATCTCGGACCCCTAGGCCGGGTACAGGGCGCACTTGCCGGAACCGGCGACATCGCGCGCGTGCTGATGCGGCTGCCGGAGATCGCGGAGCGATCGGTGAAGGTCCTCGAGCAGCTCGAGACCATGACGCGGGAGGGCATAGGCCTGTCGCCGGAGAGCATCGCGGCCATGGGGCGCAGCGAGGGCCGCAAGAACCGCTGGCGCACCGTGGCGCTCTGGATCATCGCCGCGACCTTTATCGGGATCCTGGTTGCCGTCCGGAATCTTTGATTGCACTGCAATCACGTGAATGATAGCTTCGCTATCATTTCGTGCTGGAGAGCGTCATGGCAAGCCTGACCATCCGCAAGCTCGACGACGCCGTCAAAACCTATTTGCGGCTGCGCTCGGCCAGGAACCGTAGGTCGGTCGAGGAAGAGGTCCGGGTCATCCTGAGGGAGCTGATCGAGGGCCGCGAGGAGCCGCTGACGCCGTTTTCGGCGCCGCCCGCTCCATCCACCGCCCCGACGCCCCAGCGCACCGGTGCCCTCCCTGAGGCCAGCGTCACCCTGATCATCGGCGGCGGGATCGCGGCCTATAAGTCGCTCGACCTGATCAGAAGACTCAAGGAGCGCCGCATCGAGGTCCGCTGCGTGCTGACCAAGGCGGCGCAGCAATTCGTGACGCCGCTGGCGGTGAGCGCACTCTCCCATGAGCGCGTCTATACCGACCTGTTCGACCCGCAGAGCGAGTTCGACGCCGGCCACATTCGCCTGGCGCGCGACTGCGACCTGATCGTGGTGGCGCCGGCGACGGCTGACCTGTTGGCGAAGATTTCGAACGGCCATGCCGACGATCTCGCCAGCGCCGTCCTGGTCGCCACCAATCGAAAAATCCTGCTGGCGCCGGCGATGAATCCGCTGATGTGGAGCAATGCGGCGACGCGGCGCAACGTCGCGCAGCTCCAGCGCGACGGCGTGGTGCTGATCGGCCCGAACTCGGGTGAGATGGCCGAAGCCGGCGAAGCCGGTGTCGGTCGTATGTCGGAAGCCATCGAGATCGCCAACGCCGCCGAACGGCTGCTGCGACCGCCCATGCCGAAGCCGCTCGCCGGCAAGCGCGTGCTGATCACCGCAGGCCCCACGCACGAGCCGATCGATCCGGTGCGCTACATCGCCAATCGTTCCTCCGGCAAGCAGGGCTTTGCCATTGCCGCCGCCGCACAGGCCGCGGGCGCTGACGTGATTCTGGTGAGCGGCCCGGTCGATCTCGACGATCCCGCTGGTGTCACCGTCAAGCATGTGGAATCCGCGCGACAAATGCTGGAGCAGGTGCAGGCCGCGCTGCCCGCCGACGTCGCGATCTTCGCCGCTGCGGTCGCCGACTGGCGCGTCGCCAATGAGGGCGAGCAGAAGCTGAAGAAGACCGCGGCCGGCATGCCACAGCTTCAACTGGTCGAGAACCCCGACATTCTCGCCACGATCTCGAAGCTGACCGACAAGCGCCCGCCGCTGGTGATCGGCTTTGCCGCCGAGACCGAGCATCTCATCGAGAACGCCAAGGCAAAATTCGCACGCAAGGGCTGCGACTGGATCGTCGCCAACGACGTCTCGCCCGCCACCGGCGTGATGGGCGGCGACCGCAACACGGTCCACCTCCTCAGCCGCAAGAACGGCGCGAAGGATGGCGAGATTGCAGTTGATTCCTGGCCGGTGATGACCAAGGAACAGGTCGCCATCGAACTGGTCGCGCACATCGCCAGAAGCGTGACCGATAAATCCCGGGAGCCGGCATCTTGAGCACGAAGGTCACCGTCGAACTGCAACGCCTCGCCCATGCTGACGGCCTGGCGCTGCCGGCCTATCAGACCAGCGAGGCCGCCGGCCTCGACCTGATGGCAGCCGTTCCGGACAGCGAGCCGTTGACGCTCGCACCTAGCCAATATGCGCTGGTGCCGACGGGCCTGGCGATCGCCCTGCCGCCCGGCTACGAGGCGCAGGTGCGGCCGCGCTCCGGGCTGGCGGCCAAGCACGGCGTCACCGTGTTGAACTCGCCGGGAACCATCGACGCCGACTACCGCGGCGAGATCAAGGTGATCCTCATCAATCACGGCGCGGCGCCCTTCGTGATCAAGCGCGGCGAACGCATCGCCCAGATGGTGATCGCGCCCGTGGTGCAGGCCGCCCTGGTTCCGGTGGCCACCTTGTCGGCGACCGATCGCGGCGCCGGCGGCTTTGGTTCCACCGGCCGTTAGCGTCTTACTTCTCTCGTTTGCAAGCGGGGGAGGGAACGCCCCCGCTCGCGTGGCGATCTCGCCCAAATCTTCATTGCCGCTAACATACGGCAGTTCCTGCCGAATCACCCGAAGAATTACGTGACTCCAGAACCGCGTGCCCTCGGCATTTTTGTGGGGCCGCTTTGCGTTCACGATCTGGACTCTTACCGGTGGAGTCGCGGTGAGGGTATTGTCTCTTGATTCGCGCGCGACGGGGGTCGCCGCGCGTAGATTCGTGCGGTCTTGGGGCAACTATGTCAGGCGTGATCGTGTCGATGCGTCGGACGCTGCTGTCGTGCACATCGCTGGCGCGCAACGGCTTGATAGGAGGCGCTTTCGCAGCGCTGCTGTCGGCTGCGCCGGCCAAGGCCGCCGATGTCGTCGACACCCTCTCCATCATGCTGGATTTCAACCGGCAGGAACTCGCGGTGCTCGCCACCGCGCTGGCTTTGCTCGGTTTCTCCGTGGTCGCCGCGATCCTGCTGATGCGCACGCGGGTGCGCACGGCGAACAACGAGGCGCAGCTGCGCACCCGGATCGGTGAACTGCAACTCCAGGCCGACCGCTTCGGCGCGCTGCTGTTCGCCGAGCCGCAGATCCTGATCTCCTGGCCCGCCGGCGACAATCGCGCCCAGATTTCCGGCGACATCTCGATGGTGCTGCCGCGCGACGCCTCGCCGCAGCGCGTGCTGGCGTTCGGAACCTGGCTGCCGCCGGAACCCGCGCTGGAGATGGACCATGCGGTCGATGCGCTGCGCGACCGCGGCGACGGGTTCCAGCTGACGCTGACAACGGCGCACGGCCACACGCTGGAGGCTATCGGTCGTGCCATCGGCGGCCAGGCCATTGTCCGGATTCGTGAACTTTCCGGACTGCGGCGTGAACTGGCGGAAACCAATCTGCGTTACAACGCGCTCTGCTACGAGACCGAGATGCTGCGCGGCTTTGCCGCCGCCGCACCCTGGCCGATCTGGGCCAAGGGCGCGAACGGCGCGCTGACCTACGCCAATCCGGCCTATGTCCGGGCCACCGAGGCGACCAGCGTCACCGATGCCCAGGAGCGCAAGCTCGAGCTGCTCGACAGCGCCGACCGCAGTGCGATGGAGCGGGGGCTGAAGGACACGGCCAATTTCACGTCGCGGCTGCCGATCGTGATCGGCGGCGAGCGGCGCATCTACGACGTGCGGGCCGTCAATGTCGGCAGCGGCAGCGTCGGCGTCGCCATCGATGCCAGCGAGGCGGATGCGCTGAGCGCGGCGCTGGTGCGCATGGCGGAGGCGCATCGCCGCACGCTGGACCAGCTCTCCTCCGGCGTCGCCGTGTTCGACGGCCACCGGCGCCTTGCCTTCTACAACGATTCCTACCGGCGGCTGTGGGACCTCGACCGCAACTTCCTCGACGCCAATCCCGACGATTCCAGCATACTCGACCAGCTCCGCGCCGCGCGCAAATTGCCGGAGCAGCCGGACTTCCGCGCCTGGAAAGCCAAGCTGCACGAAGCCTATCGCGCGGTCGAAACCGCCAAGGACACCTGGTTCCTGCCTGACGGCCGCGCGCTCTCGGTCGTCACCACGCCGAACCCGGAAGGTGGCGTCACCTATCTGTTCGACGACGTCACCGAGAGCCTCGACCTCGCCCGCCGCTTCGACGGCCTGATCCGGGTCCAGCGCGAGACGCTGGACAGCCTCGCCGAGGGCGTCGCGGTGTTCGGCAGCAACGGCAAGGCGCAGCTATTCAATCCGGCCTTCGTCCGGATGTGGAAGCTGTCGAGCGACGCCATGCGCGACGAACCGCATATCCAGACGGTGGAAGGCTGGTGCCATCAGCTGTTCGACGACCCCGTGGTCTGGCGCCAGATCCGCGAGGCCATCACCTCGATCGAGAACCGCGCCGACGTGCCGCTGAAGCTGGAGCGCAAGGACGGCAGCGTGCTCGACGGCATGATCCGGCCGCTGCCCGACGGCGCCACCATGCTGACGTTCCAGGACATTACCGATACCGAGAATGTCGAGCGCGCGCTGCGCGAGCGTAACGAGGCGCTGGAAGCCGCCGACCAGATGAAGGTGGATTTCGTCCACCACGTCTCCTACGAGCTGCGCTCGCCGCTCACCACCATCATCGGCTTCGCGCATTTCCTCAGCGATCCCTCGACCGGGCCGCTGACGCCGAAACAGGCCGAGTATCTCGACTACGTCACCAAGTCGACCAACGCACTGCTCGCGCTCACCAATAACATCCTGGATCTCGCCACCATAGACGCCGGCGCGATGAAGCTGGAACTCGGGCAAGTCGATGTCAGCAAGGCCATCGAGCTCGCCGCCGAGGGCATCCAGGACCGGCTCGCCACCGACCGCATCCGCCTCAAGGTCGAGATCGCGCCCGATGTCGGCAGCTTCATCGGCGACGAGAAGCGCGTGGTGCAGGTGCTCTATAACCTCCTCGCCAACGCCGTCGGGTTTTCTCCACAGGATTCCACCGTCGGAATCAGCGCCCGGCGCACCGAACGCAGCGTGGTCTTCACCGTGACAGATTCCGGCCCTGGAATACCTGCCGACATGAAGGACAAGGTGTTCAACTGGTTCGAAAGCCGCTCGCAGGGCTCGCGTCACCGCGGCGCCGGGCTCGGCCTGTCGCTGGTGCGCTCCTTCGTCGAGCTGCATGGCGGCAAGGTGCGGGTGGATTCGATCGTCGGCCGGGGCACGGTCGTGATCTGCGACTTCCCGACCGACCAGGCGGCGCACCGCGACGCCGCAGAATGACAGCGCCCACCACATTCTCCGTCGCGCTTCACAACGAGACGGCCACTGCGCAGCTGATGGCCGATCTCGCGCTGCTGGTCGGAGCCGGCGATGTCATCACCCTCACCGGCGATCTCGGCGCCGGCAAGACGGCTGCCGCACGCGCGCTGATCCGCTACCTCGCCGGCGACGAGGCGCTGGAAGTGCCGAGCCCGACCTTCACCCTGGTGCAGGGCTACGAGCTGCCGCCCTTTCCGGTGCTGCATGCCGACCTCTACCGCGTTGAGGACGAGAGCGAACTCGAGGAGATCGGGCTGTCGCCGCTGCCGGACGCCACGCTGGTTCTGATCGAATGGCCGGAGCGTGCGCCGTCGGCCATGCCCGCGGATCGGATCGACATCGCGCTGACGCACCGGCCGGCACTGGGCTCGAATGCGCGCGCCGCCGACATCACCGGTCATGGCAAGTGCGCCGCGCAGGTCGCGCGGCTGAAGGCGCTGCGCGAATTCCTCGACGCATCCGGCTATATCGACGCGACGCGACGGCGTATGAATGGCGACGCCTCGACGCGTTCCTATGCCCGGCTGCTGCGCGACGACGAGATCGTCATCCTCATGAATTTTCCGCAGCGGCCCGACGGCGCGGCCCTCTACAATGGAAAATCTTACAGTGCCGCTGTGCATCTCGCCGAAAATGTAAGGCCGTTCGTCGCGATCGACGAAGGCCTGCGCGCGCAGGGAATCTCCGCGCCCGCGATCCATCATTCCGATCTGGACCACGGCTTCCTGATCACCGAAGACTTCGGCGGCGAAGGCGTGATCGAAGGCGATCCGCCGCGCCCGATCGCCGAGCGCTACGAGGCCGCCACCGATGTGCTGGCGATGCTGCACGGCAGAGCCTTGCCGGAGACGCTGCCGCTGGACGGGCAGACCTACGAGATCCCCCTTTTCGACATCGAGGCGCTGCTGACCGAGATCGGATTGATGCCGGAATGGTATCTGCCTGACCGCAACGCGACGCTGAGCGAAGCAGCGCGCACCGAGTTTTTCGCGATGTGGCGCGAGCTGCTGAAGAAGCCGCTGGCGGCGCCGCGGACGTGGATCATCCGCGACTATCACTCGCCGAACCTGATCTGGCTCGGCAATCGCAGCGGTATCGAACGTGTCGGCGTGATCGATTTCCAGGACACCGTGCTCGGTCCGCAATCCTACGACGTGGTGTCGCTGCTGCAGGATGCCCGCATCGACGTGCCGGAGACGCTCGAGCTGACGCTGCTGTCGCGCTACATCAAATCACGGCGCGCGCAGGACACCAGCTTCGACGCCGCCGGCTTCGCCGAGCTCTATGCAATCATGTCGGCGCAGCGGAATACGCGCCTGCTCGGCACCTTCGCCCGGCTCAACCGCCGCGACGGCAAGCCGCATTATCTGCGCCATCAGCCGCGGATCTGGACCTATCTCCAGCGCTCGCTGGCGCATCCCGCGCTCGGCGCTTTGCGCGACTGGTATCTCGCCAACGTGCCGCCGCCCCAACGCCCGCCACAAGCCTGATTCGGGTTCGATTTACCGCCTGTTAGCCAAGACTCCGCTATTCTGGCGGAGAGACAGCCGGATAAATACGGGGCTGGAGCGAGGCAGATGGCGGCGAAAGCGGATCAGCGCGTCAACAACCGGGTTGTTTTCGAACGCGGGATTCCGGCCCAGATGATGGGAATCGACGGCACCTGGCGGCGCGAGTGCACCATGGAGGACGTCTCCGAGACCGGCGCCAAGCTGACCATCGACGGTTCGGTCGAGGGCCTGCACCTGAAGGAATTCTTTCTCCTGCTGTCGTCCACCGGCTTGGCGTACCGGCGCTGCGAACTCGCCTGGGTCAATGGCGACCAGATCGGCGTCAATTTCCTCAAGCTCGGCGACAAAAAGAAAAAGGTCCGTTCCGCGACCGTTGGGGCGTAACGGCAACACCCGTCGTACAACCGTCACGGCGAGTGGTTAAGGCGGTTCAGATGCGGTGCGGCTGATCGAACCTCGTGCTAGGATTTGCTGCGAACGCGAGAGGTCCGAGAAAGCGAAGGATGTCCGTCAAACCGACCAAAGCCATGGTGCTCGCTGCGGGCTTCGGCCTGCGCATGCGTCCGCTGACGGACAAGATGCCGAAGCCGATGGTGCCGGTGGCGGGCCAGCCGCTGCTCGACCACGTGCTCGACAAGCTCGGTCAGGCCGGCGTGACCGAAGCAGTGGTCAACGTGCACTATCTGCCGGACCAGATCATCAACCACACCGCATCACGTCAATCTCCGCGCGTGATCATCTCCGACGAGCGCGACCAGGTGCTCGGCACCGGCGGCGGCGTGGTCAAGGCGCTGCCGCTGCTCGGCGACGCGCCGTTCTTCCACGTCAATTCCGACACGCTGTGGATCGATGGCGTGCGCTCCAATCTGACGCGGCTCGCGGAAAATTTCGACCCGGCGCGCATGGATATCCTGCTGCTGATGGCGCCGACCGCGACCAGCATTGGCTATAGCGGCCGCGGCGATTACGGCATGCTGCCCGACGGCGCCCTGCGCAAGCGCAAGGAAAAAGAGGTCGTTCCGTTCGTCTATGCCGGCGCGGCGATCATGTCGCCGTCGATCTTCGCCGATGCCCCCAAGGGCGAGTTCTCGCTGACCAAAATGTTCGACCGCGCCAACGAGCAGGAGCGGCTGTTCGGCCTTCGCCTCGACGGCGTCTGGATGCATGTCGGCACACCCGATGCCGTGCATGCGGCGGAAGAGGCGTTCCTGGAGAGCGTGGCGTAGGTCCGCTCTCGTGTCCCGGACGCGATGCGGCACAAGGTGCCGCTCCGCAGAGCCGGGACCCAGTCCATCCTCACTTGCGGAACGAAGTAATCTGGGCCCCGGCTCAACAGCGCATCACTACGTGCTGCGCTGCGTCTGGGCCACGAGAGCGGATGTGTAGCAAACAGCGGGGAAAGACCTCATTTGCACCCATGACCGTTCGAGTCCGCCTGCCTATATTGCCCCGATTCCCGAATCAGGCAGCCCATGCGCGTTTTCAGCGTTCCCATCTCAGTTCCGTTCCTGCGCACGGTCGTCACGGCCCTGCTCGACGGCCGGCTGGTCGAGGGATTCGAGGCGCGCAAGGAACCGGCGCGGCTGGCCGACGCCACGCTCTATCTGCCGACGAGGCGCGCCATGCGCGTCGTGCGCGAGATCTTCCTCGACGAGATGAAGGCAGATGCCGTGGTGCTGCCGCGCATCGTCGCGCTCGGCGACATCGATGAGGACGAGCTCGCTTTCGCCGACGAGGTCGAGCAGTTCTCGACCGCCGCCCCGCTCGACATTCCACCGCGGCTCGGCGAGCTGGAGCGGCGGCTGACGCTGGCGCAGCTCGTCGCGGCCTGGGCCAAGGGCCCGGTGCTGGCGCCGCTGGTGGTCGGCGGCCCCGCCTCGACGCTGGCACTTGCCGGCGACCTCGCGCGTCTGATCGATGACATGGTGACGCGCGGCGTCGACTGGAGCGCGCTCGACGCTCTGGTGCCTGACAACCTCGATCGCTATTGGCAGCACTCGCTCGAATTCCTGCGCATCGCGCGCATCGCCTGGCCCAATCATCTCGCCGAGATCAACCGCATCGAGCCCGCGGCGCGGCGCGATCTCCTGATCGCTGCGGAAGCGAGGCGCTTGACCACGCATCCGAACGGGCCGGTGATCGCGGCCGGCTCGACCGGCTCGATGCCGGCCACCGCAAAGTTCCTGCACGCGGTCGCCGCGCTGCCGCATGGTGCGGTGGTGCTGCCGGGCCTCGACACCGATCTCGATGACGACGCCTGGCGCAGCATCGGCGGCGTGCGCGATTCGCTCGGCAAGTTCGCCGAGCATCCGGCCTCGAACCATCCGCAATATGCCATGCACGCCCTGCTGCAGCGCTTGGGCATCAAGCGCAGCGATGTCGAGATTCTTCAGCCGCCGGCGGAAGGCGGCCGCGACCTGCTCGCGTCGGAGTCGATGCGGCCGTCGGCCAAGACGGAAGTCTGGCACGACCGGCTGAAGCAGCCCGAAGTCGCCGCAAAGATCGCGGGCGGCATGAGAAATCTCGCAGTCGTCGAGGCTCCCAATCCCGAGATGGAAGCCCTCGCGATCGCGATTGCGATGCGTGAGGCGCGGCATCTCGACAAATCCGCGGCGCTGGTGACGCCGGATCGCGCTTTGGCGCGGCGGGTGATGGCGGCGCTGACGCGATGGAATCTCGCCTTCGACGATTCCGGCGGCGACGTCTTGGTGGAAACCTCGGCCGGCGTTTTTGCGCGCCTTGCCGCAGAGGCCGCGACCAAGGGCCTGGAGCCGCCGACATTGCTCGCGATGCTCAAGCATCCGCTATGCCGGCTCGGCCGTGCGCCCGGCGCGTGGAGAGCGGCGATCGAAGGCCTGGAGCTGGCGGTGCTGCGCGGCACGCGCCCACCGCCGGGCACAGCCGGCCTCTTGCGCGAGTTCAACCGCTTTCGCGACGAGCTGGCAAAGCTGTGGCGCAGCGAGCTCTCCGCGCTCCACAAGGCCGAGCCCCGAGCACGTCTCAAGGCCGAGGATCTCGATCGCATCCAGGCGCTGATCAGTGCTTTGCAGAAGGCACTGGCGCCGATCGAGAGCCTTCCGACGTCGAAGCCATATGATTTCGCCGAGCTCGCGCACCGGCATCGCGAGATCATGATTGAGCTGTCGCGCGACGAGCTGGGCATCCCGCTCGCCTTCGAGGAGCGCGAAGGCCTCGCGCTCGCCAGCGTCCTCGACGATCTCCTGCGCGGCAGCACGACCAGCGGATTGATGGTGCCGCTGCCTGACTATCCAGACGTGTTCCAGACCGCCTTCGGTGACCGCGCGGTACGTCGTCGCGACAGGCCGGGCGCACGCTTGCAGATCTACGGCCCGCTGGAATCGCGCCTGATGCAGGCCGACCGCATCATCATCGGCGGCCTGATCGAAGGCGTCTGGCCGCCGGCGCCGCGCATCGATCCCTGGCTCAGCCGGCCGATGCGGCACGAGCTCGGGCTCGATCTGCCGGAGCGCCGCATCGGCCTTTCCGCACATGACTTCGCGCAGCTGCTCGGCGGCGACGAGGTGATCCTCACCCATTCGGCGAAGGCCGGCGGCGCGCCGGCGGTGGCCTCGCGCTTCCTGCATCGATTGGAAGCGGTTGCCGGCGACGAGCTCTGGAAGGCGGCCGTGCGCGCCGGCGAGAAATACGTGCAGTTCGCAGGCGCGCTGGACCAGCCCGACGAAGTCAGGCCGATCAAGCAGCCCGAGCCGCGCCCGCCGCGCGCGACGCGGCCGCTGAAAATGTCCGTGACCGCGATCGAGGACTGGCTGCGCGATCCCTACACGATCTACGCCAAATACATTTTGCGGCTCGATGCGCTCGACCCCGTCGACATGCCGCTGTCGGCCGCCGACCGCGGCTCGGCGATCCACGAGGCAATCGGCGAGTTCACGGAAACCTATGCTACGCGCCTGCCCGACGATCCCGCGCGCGTGCTGCGCACGATTGGCGAGAAGCATTTTGCGCCGCTGATGGAGCGGCCCGAGGCCCGCGCGTTGTGGTGGCCGCGCTTTCAGCGCATCGCGCGCTGGTTCGGCGAATGGGAGACGGCGCGACGCGATGCAATCGAGGCGATCGTCGCGGAGACCCATGGCGAGATCTCGATCATGCTTGATCATCAGCGCAGCTTCCGTCTCGCCGCGCGCGCCGACCGCATCGAGCGGCGCCAGGGCGGCAGCTACGCCATCCTCGACTACAAGACCGGCCAGCCGCCGACCGGCAAGCAGGTCCGCATGGGCCTGTCGCCGCAGCTCACGCTGGAAGCCGCGATCCTGCGCGAGGGCGGTTTTCCCGATATCGATGCCGGCTCCTCCGTGAGCCAGCTCGTCTATGTCCGGCTCAGCGGCAACAATCCGCCGGGCGAGGAGCGTATCCTAGAGCTCAAGTATAAGCAGGGCGACGAGCCGCAGCCGCCGGATACCGCAGCCGCGGAGGCGCGCGCCAAGCTGGAAGCGCTGATCCGGGCCTTCGAGGACGAGAACCAGCCCTACACCTCGCTGAACCTGCCGATGTGGGCGAACCGCTACGGCACTTATGACGACCTCGCCCGGATCAAGGAATGGTCCGCGGCCGGCGGCCTGGGAATCGAGGAATGGTGAAGCTGCCACGTCCCATCCCCGACGAGGTGCGCGCGCGGCAGGCGCGTGCGTCCGATCCGACTGCGTCGGCCTTCGTGTCGGCCAATGCCGGCTCGGGCAAGACCCACGTGCTGGTGCAGCGCGTGATCCGCCTGCTGCTGTCGGGCGTGCCGCCGGAGAAGATTCTCTGCATCACCTTCACCAAAGCCGCCGCCGCCAACATGGCTGAGCGCGTGTTCACCACGCTCGGGCACTGGGTGACGCTGGATGATGATGCGCTCAAGAAGGCGATTGTCGCTGTCGGCATCCCGCACCCGAGCGCGAAGCTGTGCCGCGAAGCGCGAAAACTGTTCGCCTGTGCGCTGGAGACGCCGGGCGGGCTGAAAGTGCAGACCATCCACGCGCTGTGCACGCGCCTGCTCCAGCAGTTCCCGTTCGAGGCCAATGTGCCGGCGCGCTTTGCCGTGCTCGATGAGCGCGACCAGACCGACATGATGGAGCGCGCCAATCTGAAGGTGCTGCTGGACGCCGCGCGAGATCCTGACAGCGTCACCGGCCGCGCGCTGCTGACGGCGATGGCGAGCGCCGCCGATGTCACCTTCAAGGAGGTCGTGCGCGAGGCGTGTCTCAGCCGTGATCATTTCATGGCCTGGACCGACGAGGCCGGCAACGCGGAAGCCGCCGCGGCGCAGATGGCTGCGGTGCTGGGCGTTGACGTCAGCGACCGCATCGAGGACGTCGAGACCGACATTCTGGATGGCCCGTTCCTGCCGCGCTCGCGCTGGGACGAGATCGCATTCGCGCTGGAGGATGGCAGCAAATCCGACAATGACCAGGCTGGCCGGCTCCGCGAGGCGAAGGTGTTTTCCGGCAGCGCCCAGGTCGACGCCTATCTCTGCGTCTTCCTCACCGACGACAAGCTGGCGCGCAAGGCGGTGCTGACCAAGAAGTTTTGCGACCAGAATCCGTCCGTCGCCCGCCTGTTCGAGGCCGAGGCGCAGCGGCTCTGTGGGTTGATCGAAAAGCGTCGCGCCGTGACGATTCGCGACCGCACCGCGGCCCTGCTGCAGATCGCGACCGCCGCTGCCGCGAACTACCGGCGCGAGAAGCAGGAGCGCGGGCTGCTCGATTATGATGATCTGATCGACAAGACGCTCGCGATGCTGGATCGCGTCGCCTCAGGCTGGGTGCATTACAAGCTCGACCGCGGCGTCGATCACGTGCTGATCGACGAGGCGCAAGATACCAGCCCTCGGCAATGGGACATCGTCGCGCACATCATCTCCGAATTCACCGCCGGCGAAGGCGCGCGCGAAGGGCTGAACCGCACCATCTTCGCCGTCGGCGACGAGAAGCAATCGATCTTCTCGTTCCAGGGCGCGGCTCCGCACGAGTTCGACGCACGCCGGCGCGAGTTGCACCGCAAGTTCACCGCGGCCGGGCTGAAGTTCGATCCGGTCGCCTTCACCTATTCGTTCCGTTCGGGCGCGACGATCCTGCATTCGGTCGATCACGTCTTCCGTGACCCCGCGATCTACAAGAGCATTCATTCGGTCGAAATCGGCCATCCCCTGCACAACGCGCTCGCCGATGCCGGTCCGAGCGTGATCGAGTTGTGGGATCTCGCTGAAGCCGACGACAGGCAAGACATCGAAGGCTGGCGCGCGCCGTTCGACGGCGTCGCCGTCACCAGCCCCGAGGTCAAGCTTGCGCGCCGCATCCAGGCCGAGATCAAGCGGCTGGTCGAGAGCGGCACGCTGACGGGGCACGAGGGTGAACGTCGCCCCCTGCGTTATGGAGACATGCTGATCCTGGTGCGCCGGCGCGGCAACGCGTTCGACGCCGTGATCCAGGCGCTGAAGCACGCCGGCATTCCGGTCGCCGGCGCCGACCGGCTCAAGCTCACCGAGCACATCGCCATTATCGATCTGATGAACCTTGCGGATGCGCTGCTGCTGCCGCAGGACGATCTCGCGCTGGCGGTGGCGCTGAAGAGTCCGCTATTCGGGCTCGATGACGACGATTTGTTCCAGCTTGCCTGGGACCGCAAGGGATCCTTGCGCCGCGCGCTCGGCGGGCATGCAGGCACAAGCGGTAAGTTCGCCGCCGCGCTGCGGCGCCTTGAAGCCTGCGAGATTCGTGCGCGCGAGGAGACGCCGTTCGCCTTCTACGCCTGGCTGTTAGGGGGCGACGGGGGCCGTGCCCGCATCCTGCGCCGGCTAGGCCATGAAGCCAATGACGCGCTCGACGAATTCCTGGAGCTGGCGCTGAACTACGAGCGCAAGGCGCCGGCCTCGCTGCAGGGCTTCATGGCCTGGCTGCGCTCGGCCGACACCGAGGTGAAGCGCGACATGGAGATCTCGCGCGACGAGGTGCGCGTGATGACCGTGCACGGGGCCAAGGGCCTGGAGGCGTCCGTCGTGTTCATGGTCGACACCACGTCGTCGCCGGCGGACTCGCAGCGGCTGCGGCTGATCCAGGTGCCGCGTGGCAATGGCGGTGAGATCGTGGTCTGGGCCGGCCGCAAGGCAGACGATCCCAAGCCTGTCGCCGAGGCGCGCAAAACCATGATCGAGGAGACCGAGGACGAGTACCGCCGCCTGCTCTATGTCGCGATGACACGCGCGGCGGACCGGCTGATCGTCGGCGGCTGCATGCCCGGCAACATGAAGACGGTGCGCAAGCTGAGCTGGTACGACCTCATCGGCACCGGGCTCGCCGGCTCAGGCCTCGACAAGCAGGTGATCGAGACGCCGCTCGGCAAGGTCACCCGCTTCGCTCGGCCGGAGGATGTCGCGGCCCTGGGCACGCCCGCGAAGTCGGTGCAGCAGACCATCGCGTTGCCGGACTGGCTGCGAACACCGGCTCCGCGCGAGACCATCGACGACGATCCCGTGCGACCCTCGGGCCAGTCAGCCGAAGAGGGCCGCAGCGTACGGTCAGGCGAATCAATCCAGTCGCGCGCGCTGGCGCTGCAGCGCGGCACGCTGGTGCACCGTCTGCTGCAATCCCTGCCCGACATCGCCATTGAGCGCCGGCGCGAGGCCGCGCTCGGTTTCATGGCGCGCAACGCCTCGGACTGGCCGGAGGCCGACCGCACCGCACTGGCCGACAAGGTGCTCACCTTGATCACTGACCCGCGTTTCGGCCCGGTGTTTGCCGCCGGCAGCCGGGCCGAGGTCGCCATCGCCGGCCGGCTGGAGCGGCCGGGCCGCACCCCGGCCCTGGTGTCGGGGCAGATCGATCGGCTGGTCGTGGGCCCCGATGAGGTCCTGATCGTCGATTTCAAGACCAACCAGGCGGCTCCCAAGAGCGCGGCTGAGGCGCCCGCCGCCTATGTCCGCCAGCTTGCGCTGTACCGGGCGGTGCTGACGCGGCTTTATCCCCAAAAGCCCATCCGCGCCGTGCTGCTCTGGACCGAGGTCCTTGAATATATGGAGATTTCGGCCCCCGCGCTGGACGCGGCGCTGGCATCCATCATCTCGGTGTGAGCATCCTTGACCCGGCAAGGAGCCGTTCATAGGTTGACCGCATGATCCCGGCCGCGATTCCAGGTCGCGCCGATTCTCTTTCAACCGAGTGAGGTATTCCCAATGGCCGTTAGCAAGGTTTCCGACGCCGATTTCGAAACCGAAGTGCTCAAGGCGAACGGCCCCGTGGTCGTCGATTTCTGGGCCGAATGGTGCGGCCCCTGCCGCATGATCGCGCCCGCTCTCGACGAGATCGCCGGTGCGATGGGCGACAAGGTCAAGATCGTGAAGCTCAACGTCGACGAGAGCCCGAAGACCGCGTCGAAGTACGGTGTGATGTCGATCCCGACCCTGATGATCTTCAAGGGTGGCGAAATGGCCTCGCGTCAGGTCGGCGCCGCGCCGAAGGCGAAGCTGCAGCAGTGGATCACCTCCGCGGTCTGATCCGCGCTGCATCCATTTATTTTCGACAACGGCCGGCGAAATGCCGGCCGTTTGCGTTGATGGGACATGTTCCGCGTATGACGAGTCCCGCCCTTGCCAGCCTCTCCCCGAAAGCGCGATCGAAGATCGTCCCCTCTCGTTGCGATGGAGGCGCGCTCGGTCGACGAGATCCCGCGCGGCAAGCACTGGCAATACGAACCCAAGTGGGACGGCTTCCGCTGCCTGCTGTCGCGCGACGGCAGCAGCGTCGATCTGCGCTCGAAGTCCGGTGAGGATCTTGCGCGCTATTTTCCTGAGATCGTTGCCGCTGCGCTGAAGTTGAAAGCAGATCGCTTCACGCTCGACGGCGAGATCGTCGTGCCGCACCGAAAGAGCTTTTCCTTCGACGCGCTCCTGCAGCGCATTCATCCGGCTGCGAGCCGCGTGAAGAAGCTCTCGGAAGAAACACCGGCGCTCTATCTTGTGTTCGATTTGCTCGCGACGTCCCGGCAGAAAGATCTGGCCAAGAGGACGCTGCACGAGCGCCGGCCGGCGCTGGAGACGTTCGCGAAAGCCAACCTCGAGGGCAGCATCTTCCGGCTCTCACCGGCAACGGCCAGCTACGCCACGGCCAAAAAATGGTTGGCGCAATCCGGCGGCGGCTCGGACGGCGTCATCGCCAAGCGCATCGACCTGCCCTACCAGGCCGGCACGCGCGATGGCATGCAGAAGATCAAGAAATTCCGCAGCGCCGATTGCGTGGTCGGCGGCTTCCGCTATGCCACCAACAAGGTGGCCGGCCGGAAAGTCGTCGGCTCGCTGCTGCTCGGTCTCTACGACGACAAGGGTCTGCTGCACCATGTCGGCTTCACCTCCGCGATCAAGGCTGAGGAGAAGCCAGCCTTGACCGGTCGGCTCGAAGCATTGATTGGCGAGCCGGGCTTCACCGGCAATGCGCCGGGCGGACCGAGCCGCTGGTCGACCGAGCGCTCGGCCAAATGGTGCCCGCTGAAGCCGAAGCTGGTGATCGAGGTCTGCTACGACCATTTCAGCGGCGAGCGTTTTCGCCACGGCACCTCGATCCTGCGCTGGCGCCCGGACAAGGCGCCGAGGCAATGCACATTTGAACAGCTGAAGCAGAAGGCGGCCGAGCCGATGAAGCTGCTCGGGTGAGGTTCGCTCTCGCGTCCCGGACTAGGTGCAGCGCGCAAGCGATGCACCGCAGAGCCGGGACACGAGGCATGACTACGCAATCCATCCCGTCGCGAGCGCGTTCGCCAGTTCAGGCTGCCCGTTACGACGGGCCAGCGCCGCCATCGCCTCGTGATCATACGCGATGTGGCGGAACGTGACCTGCCAAACACCGCTCACCAACTCGAGGATCGCATAACGCGCGTGCGGCGTGCCGGCTTCAACGACATGCGGGAATGGATGCTTATCGCGAAAACCAGGACTGCCGACGCTGCCGGGATTGACGATCAGCCGGCCATCGCGCAAGCGCACGGCACGGGCGAGATGGGTGTGGGCGCAGAGAATCAGCGATTGCGTGATGCCTTCCGCGAATTGCTCGATCCGGTCAGGCTGCGACAGCGCCACCGCGCCGTCCGCATGCACGGTGTCGAGCCAGTACACCTCGTCGCTGCCGGGTGTCGCGTGGCAGAGGAAGACCCTGTCTCGGAACACGCGCGTCATCGGTTGCACGCGCAGCCAGTCGAGTTGTGCGGCGTTGAGCTGCGCATGAGCCGGGCGATCCCACGAGCCCATCTTCTCGGGTGGGCGGTCGAGCAGATAGCGGTCGTGATTGCCGCGCACGTGCACGGCGTCGAGCGTCATCAGGATCTCGATGGTTCGGCGCGCATCGAGCGGACCGCTCAGCATGTCGCCGAGATTGACGATCTCGGTGATCCCCAGCGCGCGGATATCGGCAAGGACAGATTCCAGCGCGAGGTAGTTTCCGTGGATATCGGCAATCGCGGCGAAACGCATCGTTGTGCTCCCCACTCTCGTGCCCCGGACCGAGCGCAGCGCAGCGGTGCTGCTGAGCCGGGCCCATGCTGCGGCGTTCTGAATCCCGGATCAGCGCTCCGCCCTGGACAACGCTACGCGTTGCCAAGAGCTGCGCTCGTCCGGGACACGGAAACTCATGCAGGAGGCGTGCCGTTGATCGCCAGCACGTGGCCGGCGAGATACAGCGAGCCCGTGATCAGGATGCGCGGCGGCACCTCGTAGGCGAGTTTCGCCAAGGCGCGCAGGGCGGCCTCGATGCAGGGCGCGGGCTCGACGCGCATGCCGAGGCTGCGCGCGGCATCCGCAAGGCGGTCGACCGGCATCGCGTTCTCGATATCGGGAATCGGCACTGCGATGATGTGCCGGGTGAGGCCGGCGAAGTTGGCGAGAAAGCCTTGCGCGTCCTTGTTGGCCATCATGCCCGCGATCACGACCAGCGGCCGCGACACGCGCTCCTCGAGATCGCCGAGCGCGGCGGCCGCAACGCGCCCGCCTTCGGCATTGTGGCCGCCGTCGAGCCAGATCTCCGAGCCCTGCGGACCCCAGGACTGCAGCTCACCCGAGGTGAGGCGCTGCATCCGCGCCGGCCATTCGGCGCCGACGATGCCGGCCTCGAACGCGGCGTGAGGGATCTTGAAGGTCGGAATCGCGCGCAGAGTCGCGATCGCGAGCCCGGCGTTGGCGAATTGGTGGCGGCCGAACAGGCGCGGCGCCGGCAGATCCATCAAGCCGCGATCGTCGGAAAAGACCAGTCGCCCGCGCTCGACATTGACGTGCCAGCTCTCGTTTGCGGCAAACAGCGGCGCACGCATGCGCCTCGCCTGCGCTTCGATCACGGCCATCGCCTCCGGCATCTGCTCGGCGCAAGTCACGGGCACGCCGCGCTTGATGATCGCGGCCTTCTCGCCGGCAATCGACGCCAACGCATTGCCGAGAAAATCCATGTGATCCATGCTGACCGGCGTGATCACGCAGGCCGCCGGCGCATCGATCACGTTGGTCGAATCGAGCCGGCCGCCGAGGCCGACTTCGAGCAGCACCACGTCGGCCGGATTCTGCGCGAACAGCACGAAAGCGGCGGCGGTCTTCAGCTCGAAGACGGTCGCGGCCTCGCCGGCATTGACGCGCTCGACCTCTTCCAGTGCAGCGCGCAGTTCGTCGTCACCGATGAGCACGCCGCCGCCCACGCGGCCGAGCCGGAAGCATTCGTTGATGCGGACGAGATAGGGAGAGGTGTAGGCGTGAACCCGCAAGCCCGCAGCTTCCAGCGTCGCGCGCAGATAAGCGAGCGTCGAGCCCTTGCCGTTGGTGCCGGCGATATGGATCACCGGAGGCAGCTTGCGTTCGGGATGACCGAGCCGTTCGAGCAGGCGGTGCATCCGCTCCAGCCCGAGATCGATGCGCTTCTGATGCAGGGCCGACAGCCGCCCGATCAATTCACCGAGCGGTGTCTTTGCAGTGTCAGGGGAGGCGTTCACGCGTGCGGCGCGGCCGGCGCCGTCTCGGCGGCCGATACGATCTGCGCCGGACTCGTCACCGGCTGAGCCGGCTTCGAAGCGCCTTCCTGCGCCGGCGCCTTGGTCAGCAGGCGGCAGAGCCGGGCGAGCGTCGGGCGCAGCTCGTGACGGTGCACGACCATGTCGACCATGCCGTGCTCCTTGAGGTATTCGGCGCGCTGGAAGCCCTCGGGCAGCTTCTCGCGGATGGTCTGCTCGATCACGCGCGCGCCGGCAAAGCCGATCAGCGCGCCGGGCTCGGCGATCTGCACATCGCCCAGCATCGCGTAGGACGCGGTGACACCGCCGGTCGTGGGATTGGTCAGCACGACGATGTAGGGCAGTTTCGCCTCGCGCAGCATCTGCACCGCCACGGTGGTGCGCGGCATCTGCATCAGCGAGAGGATACCCTCCTGCATGCGCGCGCCGCCCGATGCGGCGAACACGATGAACGGCGACTTCTTCTCGACAGCGAGCTCCATGCCGCGCACGATGGCTTCGCCCGCGGCCATGCCGAGCGAGCCGCCCATGAAGTCGAAATCCTGCACGGCAACGACGACGGCAGCGCCTTCGAGCTTGCCGTAGCCGACCTTGACCGCGTCATTCAGATTGGTCCGCGCCCGCGCGTCCTTGATGCGATCGGCATATTTCTTCTCGTCGCGGAACTTGAGCGGGTCGGGCGTGACCTCGGGCAACGCGACATCGAACCAGGTCTCGTTGTCGAAGATCGACTTCAACCGGGCCACCGCGCCCATGCGCATGTGGTAGTTCGAGCCGGGAATGACGAACTGATTGGCCTCGACGTCCTTGTAGAACACGAGCTGCCCGGAATCCGGGCACTTGATCCAAAGATTCTCCGGCGTCTCCCGCCGCAGCATGTTGCGGATCTTCGGCCGGACCACGTTGGTAAGCCAGTTCATGGTTTGCTCCGATGTGCGATCCCGCCTCGCGGATCGCCTGAAGGGTTATATGGCGGCCGGGCCTCTGCCCGGCAAGCCGCCGTGCCGCCCGCTCCAAAGCGGAATTATGGCCTATTCCGCCGCCTGCTGTGCGCCCTTGACGCCCTGGGCCAGGGCCGCCGTCAATTCGGCGACGGCATTAACGGTTTTGGCGGTCGCCCGCCCCTCGGCATCGAGGCTGTTCTTGAGCGCATCGACCAGCGCCGTGCCGACCACCGAGCCATCGGCCTTCTCGGCAATGGCGCGCGCGGCCTCCGGGGTGCGGATGCCGAAACCGACGCAGATCGGCAAGCCGGTATGCCGCTTGATGCGCGCGACAGCTTCGCCGACGGCATTGGCGTCCGCCGCCGCCGCACCGGTGATGCCAGCGATCGAGACGTAATAGACAAAGCCTGACGTGTTCGCGAGCACCGCGGGCAGGCGCTTATCGTCGGTGGTCGGGGTCGCCAGGCGAATGAAGTTCAGCCCCGCCTTCAGCGCGGGAATGCAGAGCTCGTCATCTTCCTCCGGCGGCAGATCCACGATGATCAAGCCATCGACGCCTGACGTCTTGGCATCAGCCAGAAACTTGTCGACGCCGTAGATGTAGATGGGATTGTAGTAGCCCATCAGCACCAGCGGCGTGACATTGTCGTCCTTGCGGAAGTCGCGCACCAGCTCCAGCGTCTTCTTCAGGGTCATGCCGACCTTGAGCGCGCGCAGGCCTGCAGCCTGGATCGAGGGACCATCCGCCATCGGATCGGTGAAGGGAATGCCGAGCTCGATGACGTCGGCGCCGGACTTCGGCAGCGCCTTGACGATCTCGAGCGAGGTCGCAGGATCGGGATCGCCTGCCATCACATAGGTGACGAAGGCCGCGCGGCCTTGGCGTTTCAGCTCGGCAAAACGGGTGTCGATACGCGTGGTCACTTCTTGCCCCTCAGGATGTCGCCGACCTGCGGAACGTCCTTGTCGCCGCGGCCGGAGAGATTGACGACCATCAGGTGATCTTTAGGCCGCTTCGGCGCGAGCTCCATCACCTTGGCGATGGCATGCGCCGGCTCGAGCGCGGGGATGATGCCTTCGAGCTTTGACAGCAGCTGGAATGCGGCGAGTGCCTCATCATCGGTCGCGGAGAGATAGTTCACGCGCCCGACCTCGTGCAGCCAGGAATGCTCGGGGCCGATGCCGGGATAGTCGAGGCCGGCCGAGATCGAGTGCGCGTCCTGGATCTGGCCGTCGGCATCCATCAAGAGATAAGTGCGGTTGCCGTGGAGCACGCCGGGACGGCCACCCGCGATCGAGGCCGCGTGCAGCTGCGTCAATCCGTGGCCAGCGGCTTCGACGCCGAAGATCTCGACGCTGGGATCATCTAGGAACGGATGGAACAGGCCCATCGCGTTGGAGCCGCCGCCGATGCAGGCGACCAGCGAATCCGGCAGGCGGCCTTCGATCTCCTGCATCTGCGCCTTGGTCTCGTTGCCGATGACCGACTGGAAGTCGCGCACCAGGGTCGGATAGGGATGCGGACCCGCCACCGTGCCGATGCAGTAGAACGTGTTGTGCACGTTGGTGACCCAGTCGCGCAGCGCCTCGTTCATGGCGTCCTTCAGCGTGCGCGTACCCGACTGCACCGGAAACACCTTTGCGCCCAGCATTTCCATCCGGATGACATTGGGCTGCTGCCGCTCGACGTCGACGGCACCCATATAGACCACGCATTCCAGGCCAAAGCGCGCGCACAGCGTTGCGGTGGCGACGCCGTGCTGGCCCGCACCGGTCTCGGCGATGATGCGCTTCTTGCCCATGCGCCGTGCCAGCATGATCTGGCCGAGCACGTTGTTCACCTTGTGCGAGCCGGTGTGGTTGAGCTCCTCGCGCTTAAGGTAGATTTTTGCGCCGCCGAGATGCTCGGTGAGGCGCTCGGCGAAATAGAGTGGTGAGGGCCGGCCGACATAGTTCTTGAGGTAGCCGTTCATCTCGGCCTGGAAGGCCGGGTCGGCCTTGGCGGCGGTGTAGGCCTTCTCCAGATCGAGGATCAGCGGCATCAGAGTTTCGGCGACGAAGCGGCCACCGAAAATGCCGAAATGGCCGCGCTCGTCGGGGCCGCTGCGATAGGAATTCGGTTTGGCGATGTTCATCGGACGCTCAACTCTTGACTTGCAGCTTGGGTGGCGCGCGCGGCGCGGATGAAGGCCTGGATCATCTCGGGATCCTTGATGCCGGGGGCGCTCTCGACGCCCGAGGACACATCGACGCCGCCGGCGCCGGTGACACGGAGGGCTTCGGCCAGGTTATCGGCGTGCAGCCCGCCCGAGACCATGTAGGGCAGCTTCAGATCGAGATTTTCGAGCAGGTGCCAGTCGAACGGCTCTCCTAAGCCGCCGGGCCGCGTCGCGTCCTTCGGCGCACGCGCATCGAACAGGATGCGATCGGCGACCGCGGCGTAGCCGGGCAGCACGGCGAGATCGGCTGCTGTTGCGACCGGCACCGCCTTCATCACGGGGCGGCCAAAGCGTTGCTTGATATCGCGCAGCCGAGCGACGCTTTCCTGGCCGTGGAGCTGGAAAATGTCCGGCGACAGCGCGTCCATGATGTTGTCGAGCGTGGCGTCGTCGGCATCGACCGTGAGCGCCACTTTGAGCGCGCGCTGCTTCACCAGGCGGCCGAGGTCACGGCCAAGTTCCAGCGAGAGGTGCCGCGGCGACGGCGGAAAAAACACGAACCCCACCATATCGGCGCCGGCATCGAGCGCTGTTTGAAGCGTCTCGTGCGTGGACAGGCCGCAGATCTTGACGAGCAGGGACATGATCTCAAAGCAAATGGAGGCCGCAAGGCGGCCGGAACGCAGGGTTTTTCGGTCGGGCCGCTTCTACAACGTCGCGCGCTGCTTGTCTCGCCCGATGGGCCCGTAAAGGCCTGTCCCGGAGGGAACGGGGAGGCGCTGCGCCTCGGGCCGTGCCGCCGCCGCATGGGCCCGCAGATCGGCGAGTTCGCCCCGCGCAGCCCGGGCATCGGCCTCATGCCTGCGCGCGGCGCGCCGCCAGTGTCGCTGGCCGAACCAGACCGCACAGCCGCCCGCCACGACGCCCAGCCCCGCAACCAGGATCAGGAGCAGGAACAGCGGCATCGTAGCCGAGAACGAGGGGTCGTCGGAGACGAAGGGATCGAAGGAGACCGTGACGAATTGCCGGTTGGCCACGGCAAAGGTCACCATGATGAGGCCCAGCGGAATCACGATCAGCGCGGTCAGGAACTTTCGCATCTCGCTTCGCTCGCCTTGAATCCAGCTTCCGGCCGCATGCCGAGCGACCGCGGAAAACCCTGGCGCCGGCCTCAGTCCGCCGCGCCGGGATCCGGATGGTCGCGGTTCAGCCGCTCGCGCATTTCCTTGCCGGTCTTGAAGAACGGAACGCTCTTCTGATCGACGGGTACATGGGCGCCGGTGCGTGGATTGCGCCCTGCGCGCGCAGGGCGATGCTTGACCGAGAATGCACCGAAGCCGCGCAGCTCGACGCGATCGCCGCGTGCAAGCGCCGCTACGATCTCCTCGAGAATCGCATTCACAATGTTCTCGACATCCCGCTGGTACAGATGCGGGTTGTGCTCGGCGATACGCTGAACAAGTTCGGATTTGATCATCGAGAGATAGGACCCGGAAGCGTGCGGATGACCATTTCCGTGAAAATACCGTGATCTGTCAAGACGCTAAATCAAGGTTGAGCGTCGTGAAAATGCGTGACAAATGCCGAAAAAGCGGGCTGCGCCGGCACGCGTCAAACGGGAAAAACTTACGGAACTCGCCTGTCTCCGCTCAGTTTGACGCCGCCGGCTGCCACAACGCCAGCATTCCATCCATTCCGAGCCGATCGACCGCCTGCGCGACGCCGGTTTGCCCGATCTGATGCGCAATCGAGCCCAAACCCAGCGCTTCGAGCGTCACGGCGGCCGCGGTCTTGAGGAACGACAGATCGCCAAAGCGCGGCTCGAGCTTGTAGTCGCGCACGGGAAGCCCCTTCTTGACGCTCTTGTGCTCGACCAGCCAGGTCACGGCCGTCTTCTCGTCGCCGATCTGGTCGATCAGCTTGAGATCGATCGCCTGGCGGCCGGTGAAGACGCGGCCATCGGCGACTTTTTCGAGCTGCGTGTCATCCATGCCACGCCTCTCCTTCACGAGGCCCTTGAACCAGGCATAGGAGTCCTTCACCAGCGCATCGAGCGCCGCGCGCGCTTCGGGACTTGTCGGCTCGAATCCGTTAGGTGCCGCCTTCAGCGGCGAGGACTTCACCTCCTCGACCTTGACGCCGATGGTCTTCAAGAGCTCGGAGACGTTGGGGTACTGGAACAGCACGCCGATCGAGCCCACCAGCGAGCTCTGCTGGGCGACGATGTGATCGCTCGCGATCGCCGTGATGTAGCCCCCGGAGGCGGCGAGGCCCTCGACCACGACGACGAGCGGCTTCTTCGCCTTGAGCCGCACGAGCGAGTCATAGAGCTGCTCGGAGCCGGCGGTGGTGCCGCCCGGTGAGTTGATATGAACGATCACGGCAGCGGCCTGCGAATCCTCCAGCCGCTCCAGCGCCTGCGTGCGATCGGAATCGCTGCGGATCAATCCCTCGATATGAACGCGCGCGATCGAGCCGGCGGATGCAAAGGTGCCGCGTGCTCCGGGTGTCGCAATCAGCGCGAAGCTCGCAATCGCCGCGATCGCGATCAGCGCGGCCATCACGCGCCAGAACGTCAGCTTGCGGCGGATCCTGCGGCGATCGACGATGATGTCCGAATCAAGCGACATCGGAATGTCTCCAAATGAAAGGCTGGGCGCGTTGTGCCGTCACAGCGTGACCAACGGCTTATCTGGATACATCAATTGCGACGCAATTTGAAGAAATGAAGGCTTGGGAGCCCTGGTAGATGGGGTAACGGGCAATACGGCCGCCAAGCCAAATAAAAAAGCCCCGGCTCGCGCCGGGGCTTCGATGCAGCGAAACGAACGTTTCGCTTACTTGTTCTCGCGGTTCTTGAGCGCGGTGCCCAGGATGTCGCCGAGCGTCGCACCCGAATCGGAAGAGCCGTACTGCGCGATGGCTTCCTTCTCTTCGGCGACTTCGAGCGCCTTGATCGACACCTGGACCTTGCGGGCCTTCTTGTCGAACTGGATCACGCGGGCATCGACCTTTTCGCCGACAGCGAAGCGTTCGGCGCGCTGGTCGTTGCGGTCACGCGCGAGCTCGGAGCGCTTGATGAAGGTGGTGAAGTCGGTACCGGCGATCTTCACCTCGATGCCGCTCTCCTTCACTTCGAGCACTTCGCAGGTCACGACCGCGCCCTTCTTGACATCGCCCGGCTCGGCAAAGGGGTCGCCTTCGAGCTGCTTGATGCCGAGCGAGATGCGCTCCTTCTCGACGTCCACATCGAGCACCACGGCCTTCACCATGTCGCCCTTCTTGTAGTTGTCGATCACCTGCTCGCCCGGAAGCTTCCAGTCGAGGTCGGAGAGGTGGACCATGCCATCGACGTCGCCCTCGAGGCCCAGGAACAGACCGAACTCGGTCTTGTTCTTGACCTCGCCCTCGACCACCGAACCGGTCGGGTGCTTCTCGACGAAGACCTCCCAGGGGTTGCGCATGGTCTGCTTGAGGCCGAGCGAGATGCGGCGCTTGACGGAATCGACTTCCAGCACCTGCACGTCGACTTCCTGCGAGGTCGAGACGATCTTGCCGGGATGCATGTTCTTCTTGGTCCACGACATCTCGGAGACGTGGATCAGGCCTTCGATGCCCGGCTCGAGCTCGACGAACGCACCGTAGTCGGTAATGTTGGTGACGCGGCCGGTGAAGCGGGCACCCAGCGGGTACTTGGCTTCGATGCCCTGCCACGGGTCGTCCAGCAGCTGCTTCATACCCAGCGAGATGCGGTGCGTCTCGTGGTTGATCTTGATGATCTTGACCTTCACGGTCTGGCCGATCGAGAGCACCTCGGTCGGATGGTTGACGCGGCGCCATGCGATGTCGGTGACGTGCAGCAGGCCGTCGATGCCGCCGAGGTCAACGAACGCACCGTAATCGGTGATGTTCTTGACCACGCCGTCGATGACCTGACCCTCTTCGAGGTTCTGCACCAGCTCCTGGCGCTGCTCGGCGCGGGTCTCTTCCAGCACCGTGCGGCGGGACACGACGATGTTGCCGCGGCGGCGGTCCATCTTGAGGATCTGGAACGGCTGCGAGTTGTTCATCAGCGGCGCAACGTCGCGGATCGGACGGATGTCGACCTGCGAGCGCGGCAGGAACGCCACGGCACCGTCGAGGTCGACGGTGAAGCCGCCCTTGACCTGGTTGAAGATGACGCCGTTGACCTTCTCGTTGTTCTGGAACGCCTTCTCGAGCTTGCCCCAGCTCTCTTCGCGGCGCGCCTTGTCGCGCGACAGCACGGCTTCGCCGAGGGCGTTTTCGATGCGATCGAGGAACACTTCCACCTCGTCGCCGACCTTGAGGTCGCTCTCACGGCCGGGGCCGGAAAATTCGCGCAAGGCAACGCGGCCCTCGGTCTTCAGGCCGACGTCGATGACGGCCATGTCCTTTTCAATTGCAACCACCTTGCCCTTGACGACGGAGCTTTCCTGCAGGTTGCCGCCTGCGAAGGACTCGTCGAGCATCGCGGCGAAATCGTCGCGCGAGGGGCTATAGGTATCAGCAGAAGTCGAAGCCATTTGTTCTCCAGTTGCGGATGTCTTGCCGGCCGTTGGGTTCATGGGCGCATCGCACACGCAGTGTCGGAAGGTCCGCAAAACCTTCGAGCGACCGCTCGCTGCTCCGGCTTTGCAGCGGAACAGCGGAGGCGGGCCGGCTGAGGCCCGCGCGTTCGATACGTGGAAATCTTTGTCCGGAGCCTGGATCGCGCCGGCCCCGAAACGAGGGGACCGAAGGTATCGACATCAAAGAGACGGGAGCGGGCGCTTCCTCCAATGACGGCTGCGGCTTAACCCCGCGACCGGCCCGCTCGGACGGCCTCGATAATGTCGATGGCGGCCCGGACGCCGCCTTCTATATCCAGTTGGGAGTTATCTAGCAAGTAAGCATCCGGGGCCGGTTTTAAAGGCGCAACCGGCCGGTTCTTGTCGCGTTCGTCGCGCTGGATGATGTCCGCGAGCACGGCCGCCTCATCGGCCTCTTCCCCCCTAGCCCTGGCCTCCATGGTCCGGCGATGGGCGCGGACCTTGGGATCGGCGACGACGAATATCTTCACGTCGGCATGGGGGCAGATCACGGTTCCAATGTCCCGGCCATCGAGCACGGCGCCGGGCGGATCGGCAGCGAATTGCCGCTGGAAATTGACCAGGACCTCGCGGACCCGCGAGATCGCCGAGACGATCGAGGCGCCCTCGCCGACCTTCTGGGTCTTCAGGACCGGATTGCCGAACTTTTCGGGATCGAGCTCCAGCGCTGCCGCCACCGCCGCCGCTTCATCGCGGAGATCGTGACCGGACTGCATCAGCTCGTAAGCCACGGCGCGATAGATGACCCCGGTATCGAGATGACGATAGCCGTAATGGTGGGCGAGGCGCTTGCCGAGCGTCCCCTTGCCCGAGGCTGCGGGCCCGTCGATGGCGATGATCATGAAAACTCGGCCCCTAGCGAACGCATCATCGGAATGAAGTCCGGGAAACTGGTGGCGATGAAGGCGGTGTCGTCGACGGTCACCGGCTGATCGGAGGCACTGCCCATCACCAGCGCGGACATCGCGATGCGATGGTCCATGTGGGTGGCGACAGTGCCGCCGCCGGGGACATGGCCGCGGCCCTCGACGATAAGATCGTCGCCGGAGACCCCGACCTTGACGCCGTTGACGCGGAGCATGGCGGCGGTGGCCTCCAGACGGTCGGATTCCTTGACGCGCAGCTCCTGCAGGCCGCGCATGATCGTCGTGCCTTCGGCGAAGGATGCCGCCACTGCCAGCACCAGATATTCGTCGATCATCGACGGCGCGCGCTCCGGCGGCACCTCGACGCCGCGCAGCTTTGACGCGCGCACGCGCAGGCGCGCCATCGGCTCGCCGGCATCACCGCGCACTTCACTTTCCTCGATGAAGGCGCCCATTTCGCGTAGCGTCGTGAACAGGCCTGTGCGCAGCGGATTGGTCATGACGTCGGACAGCACGATGTCGGAGCCCTCGACGATCAGCGCTGCGACGATTGGGAAGGCGGCCGATGAGGGGTCGGCGGGCACGACGACATTGGCGCCATGCAGCTCGGGCTGACCCACCAGCGTGATGCGGCGGCCGTGCTGACCTTCCTGCACCGAGGTGATGTCCGCGCCAAAATGCTTCAGCATCAGCTCGGTGTGGTCGCGGCTGGCCTCGGTCTCGATCACGGTCGTGGTGCCCGGCGCAGCCAGGCCCGCCAGCAGCACGGCCGACTTGATCTGGGCGGAGGCGACCGGGGTCTTGTAGGTGATCGGAAGCGGATCGCGCGCGCCCTGGAGGGTCAGCGGCAGACGCCCGCCCTCGCCGCCGGAGACGACCTTCGCACCCATCTTTTCGAGCGGATCGAGGATCCGGCGCATGGGGCGGCTGCGCAGCGAGGCGTCGCCGTCGAACACCGCCGAGATCGGGCAGCCGGCAACGGCGCCCATGACGAGGCGGCAGCCGGTGCCGGAGTTGCCGAAATCCAGCGGCGCCTTGGGCTGGGCAAATCCCCCGACTCCGACCCCGTTTACCTTCCAGGCGAAATCCCCGGTCCGCTCGACGCTGGCACCGAGTGCCTGCATGGATTTGGCGGTGTTGAGGACGTCCTCGCCCTCCAAGAGGCCCGAAATCCTGGTCTCGCCGACCGCGAGCGCACCCAGGATGAGGGCACGATGGGAGATCGACTTGTCGCCGGGCACCCGTACTTTCCCGGTCAGGGCACCGCTGGCGCGAGACTGGAGCGGCCTCGGTTGGTCGGAATGGGTCAAGATTGTGTCCTTGAATAGGCCCTATGGGGCTGGGCGCACCTACCACATGGTCCGAGCCCCGTCACGAGCATGTCTTTCTCTCGTAATGCGCTATTGACAGCCGGCCGCCAACTAGCCAAGTGAAGCACCGCTTTTCAGACATTCCCAGGATTCCTGCCGTGGCCAAGTCCGAACTCGGAACCAAACGTATTTGCCCGACCACGGGCAAGAAGTTCTATGACCTCAACAAGAATCCGGTGATCTCGCCCTACACCGGCGAGGTGGTGCCGATTGCGCCGATTGCGCCCGCGCGCGCACGGGGCGGCGATACCCGCAACATGGCCCAGGACACCGCGCCGGAGCCGGCCGAGGCCGAGGAGTTGGTCTCGCTCGAGGAGGCCGATGCCGAGGAGAGCACCGGCAAGGTCAAGGCTGTCGTGCCCGAATCCGAGGACGATATCGAGGTCGATGAGACCCTCGACGACGACGATGACGATGATTCGACCTTCATTGCCGACGAGGAAGAGGGCGATGAGGACGTGACAGACATCATTGGTGATGTCGGAGGTGATGAAGAGACTTGAGATCAGCCCTGATCTGTGAAAAAGGGTGCACCGCGCGAGTCGCCAAGGGCTCGCCGGTCCGGGGGATCAACCAGGTTCACCCCGGTTAAGGACTAAGGGGCCATAGCTCAGCTGGGAGAGCGCTTGCATGGCATGCAAGAGGTCGGCGGTTCGATCCCGCCTGGCTCCACCAGCCTTCGCTGGCTTCGCCAGCTTCGGCTCGGCAAGCCCTATCGTAGCGAGGGCTGCCGCGGCGTAGCCCGAAGGGCGAAGCCGGGCTTTATTCGCAAGCCTTCAGTTCGCGAGCTTCGGCTCCGCAAGCGCTTCATGGCGAAGCCAGGCTTTTGCAGGACAAAAGCGGGTGTAAGCTCTCCTCGACAACTGAGGAGTGTGCCGTGAAGTACGTCTACATCCTTGAGAGCCTTAATTCCCTTCATTTCCACGTCGGGATCACCGATGCTCTGCGCGCCCGACTGACAAAGCACAATGCTGGCGAGGTGCCTCACACCTCGAAGTATGGGCCTTGGCGTCTCAAGACTTACATCGCGTTTAGCAACGAGAAGCAGGCCATCGCATTCGAGAAGCACCTGAAGTCGGCACCCGGCCGCGCCTCCGCCAAGAAGCGCCTCTAACCCCTAATCCCCGATCACCGCATTCAGCCGGTCGCGCAGCGCGACGATCTCGTCTTTCATGGCGACCAGCTCCGGCACCGAGCAGTCCGTCGCCGCCAGAATCGACTGCGGCACACTGCGCGCCTTCTCCCTCAGCGCATGGCCCTGCGGCGTCAGCGCGATCAGCACCTGACGCTCGTCCTCGCTCGAGCGGGTGCGCTTGACGAGATGGGCGGCCTCGAGCCGCTTGAGCAGCGGCGTCAGCGTGCCCGAATCCAGGAACAGCTTCTCGCCGATCTCCTTGACCGGCACGTCGTCGCGCTCCCACAGCACCAGCATCACCAGATATTGCGGGTAGGTCAGGCCGAGCCGGTCGAGCAGCGGCTTGTAGACGCGGTTGAAGGCGTGCGCGGCGGAATAGACCGCGAAGCAGATCTGGTTGTCGAGCCGCAGCGGCGCGTCCGCTGCCGATGGTTTCCGGGCCATGGGGAATCTCACGAGGATAGGCCCATTGTGGGACCGCGCGGCACGACATTCAATTGCGAACAATTAAATGTGAGGCCTGGCAATTTCAATTGCACACAATCTAATTGCCTGCAATAAAGATCGCACCCCAACCCGGAAAGACCCGAGGAGACGAAAATGTCCGTGAACGTGCTCTACAAGACCAGCGCCAAGGCGACCGGCGGCCGCGACGGCCATGCCGCCACCCTCGACGGCGCGCTCGACGTCAAGCTCACCACGCCGAAGGAGCTCGGCGGCGGGGGCGGCGCCGGCAACAATCCCGAGCAGCTGTTCGCTGCCGGCTATGCCGCTTGTTTCATCGGCGCGATGAAATTCGTGGCCTCGCAGGGCGGCCCCAAGGTTCCCGCCGACGCCTCCGTCACCTCGACCGTCGGCATCGGCCCGCGCTCCGAAGGCGGCTTCGGCCTCGACATCGATCTCGCCGTCTCGCTGCCGGGCCTCGCCCGCGCGGAGGCCGAGGCGCTGGTCGCGAAAGCGCACCAGGTGTGCCCGTACTCCAATGCCACGCGCGGCAATGTCGACGTTCGCCTGACGGTCGTCTGATCGAAAGGGCGGATGGGCTGGCCCGGGATCCCCTCGGGCCGGCCGCTTCCGTTGATTTCCCAAATCGCGGGATTGCGCGGCGGCGGTGCATGCGGCCCTACGTGCGGCGCCATTGCGGGCGCAAAAAAACCTCGCTAGGCCTGTGATCAAACGTCGATACAGGAGAAGCGAAGGCATGACTGAAGCGGCAACGGGTGCCATGAGCGGACTGCGCGTCATCGATCTCACGCGCGTGCTCGGAGGTCCCTACTGCACCCAGATCCTCGCCGACCACGGCGCCGACGTCATCAAGGTCGAGCCGCCCGCGGGCGACGAGGTGCGCGAATGGGGCCCTCCCTTCCATGAGGAGGACGCGGCCTATTTCGTCGGTATCAACCGCAACAAGCGCTCGATCGGCCTCGACCTCGCCTCCGAGGGCGGCCGCGTCGTGCTGCTGAAGATGCTGGAGACGGCCGACGTCCTGATCGAGAATTTCAAGCCGGGCACACTGGAGAAATGGGGCATCGGCAACGAGGTGTTGCGCGAAAGATTTCCGCGCCTCGTGCATTGCCGGATCTGCGGCTTCGGTGCCGACGGCCCGCGTGGCGGCAATCCGGGCTATGACGCCATCATTCAGGCCATGACCGGCATGATCGCGGCGACCGGATCGCCCGAGAGCGGGCCGATGCGGATCGGCGTGCCCTTGGTCGACATCACCACGGGACTTTATGCGGCGATCGGCATCCTGATGGCGCTGTCGGAACGTCAGCGTTCGGGCAAGGGCCAGTTCCTGGAGACGACGCTGTACGAGACCGGGCTTGCCATCATGCATCCGCACACCGCGAATTATTTCATGCATGGCAAGCCGCCTGGTCTCACCGGCAACGAGCATCCCAACCTCGTGCCTTACGCGATTTTCCCGACCAAGACCGACGACATCTTCATCGGCGTCGGCAATGACGGCACCTTCCGCAAGCTGGCGAAAGAGATCGGCAAACCCGAGCTCGGCACCGACCCGCGCTTTGCCCGCAACAAGGACCGCATCGCCAATCGCGAGGCGCTGCGCGCCGAGCTTGCCGCAGTGTTCAGTCAGCACGAGGCCGAGCCGCTGTGCAATCGCCTGCTCGCGGCCGGCCTGCCCGCAGGTCCGGTGCAGAAGATCGATCAGGCGTTGACGAATCCGCACACGATCTACCGCGGCGATATCATCGAGAAGGACTGGTACAAGGGCGTGGCCTCGCCGATCCGGCTCGACCGCAGCAAGCCGAGCCTGCGGCGCGTGCCGCCGAAATTCAGCCAGCACGCCGCGGAGGTGCTGGGTGAGTTCGGCTACTCCAAGGCCGAGATCGACGCGATGGTCGAGAAGGGCACCGTTTGCGGTCCCGAGCGCAAGCGCTAGCGACCACCTCCTCCGTCAACGAATGATGCCGCAGTGCGGCGCGGGCACGATAATGCACCGCGAACGGACGAGGCTGCCCGATCCGTCTTCGCCTATTTGACGACTTCCCATTTGGCAGCGCTTGCTGCTTTCGTTTCTCCCGCTTACACAGTCATGTGAACGTCATATGGCGCTGCTAGCGCAAGCGCTTCTTTAGTGACGGGCAAGGGAGGTTTTCTTGATGGCTCTTCGACATATTGGCGCGGCTGCTGCTGTTGCACTCACGGTTGGTCTCGGCTCCTCGCCGGCACTCGCCGTGACCGAAATCCAGTGGTGGCACGCGATGACCGGCGCCAACAACGACGTCATCGTCAAGCTCGCCAACGATTTCAACGCCGCGCAGAGCGACTACAAGGTGATCCCGACCTACAAGGGCAACTACGCCGACACGATGAACGCCGGCATCGCCGCGTTCCGCGCCGGCAACGCGCCGCACATCATGCAGGTGTTCGAGGTCGGCACCGCCACCATGATGGCCGCGACCGGCGCCGTGAAGCCGGTGTACAAGCTGATGGCCGAGACCGGCGAGAAGTTCGATCCGAAGGCCTATCTGCCCGCGATCACCGGCTATTACTCGACCTCGAAGGGCGAGATGCTGTCCTTCCCCTTCAACTCGTCGTCGACGGTGATGTGGGTCAACCTCGATGAGCTGAAGAAGGCCAATGTCGCGATTCCGAAGACCTGGCCCGAAGTGTTCGACGCCGCCAAGAAGCTGAAGGCGGCCGGCCACGCCACCTGCGGCTTTTCCAACTCCTGGGTCACCTGGGTCAATCTCGAGCAGCTCTCCGCCTGGCACAACGTGCCGTTGTCGACGAAGGCCAACGGGCTCGACGGCTTCGACACCGTGCTGGAGTTCAACGGACCTCTCCAGGTCAAGCATCTCGAAAACCTGGTCGAGCTCCAGAAGGACAAGACCTACGACTATGCCGGCCGCACCAACACCGGCGAGGGCCGCTTCACGTCGGGCGAATGCCCGCTCTACCTGACCTCGTCGGCGTTCTTCGGCAACGTCAAGGCGCAGGCCAAGTTCGCCTTCACCGCGGTGCCGATGCCCTATTATCCCGACGTCAAGGGCGCGCCGCAGAACTCGATCATCGGCGGTGCCTCGCTCTGGGTGATGGGCGGCAAGTCGGCTGACGAATACAAGGGCGTCGCAAAATTCCTCACCTTCCTCTCGGATACCGATCGCCAGGTCTACATCCACAAGGCTTCGGGCTATTTGCCGATCACCAAGGCGGCGTATGAGAAGGCGAAGGCGGAAGGCTTCTACAAGGACCAGCCGTATCTGGAGACGCCGCTGCTCGAGCTGACCAACAAGGAGCCGACCGAGAATTCGCGCGGCCTGCGCCTCGGCAACATGGTGCAGCTCCGTGACGTCTGGGCGGAAGAGATCGAGCAGGCGCTGGCGGGCAAGAAGACCGCCAAGCAGGCGCTGGACGCGGCCGTCGAGCGCGGCAACACCATGCTGCGCCAGTTCGAAAAGACCGCCGTGAAGTAAGGCGACGAGCGGCAGGCCGGTCAACCCGGCCTGCCGCCCCCCGCGGGCATCATGCAAAAGCAAGCCATTTTCCAATCCAAGCTATTGCCCTATGCGCTGGTTGCGCCGCAGCTCGCGATCGTCCTGATTTTCTTCTACTGGCCGGCCTTGCAGGCGCTGATCCAGTCCTTCCTGCTCCAGGACGCCTTCGGCCTGTCGAGCAGCTTCGTCTGGTTCGACAACTATCTCGAGCTGTTCAGGGAGCGCGCCTATTTCGAGGCGATCGTCCGCACCTTCTTCTTCTCGTTCGCGATCGCGGTGTCGTCGCTGTCGTTTGCGCTGCTGCTCGCCGTGATGGCGGACAAGCCGCTGCGCGGCTCGCTGCTCTACCGGACGCTGCTGATCTGGCCCTATGCGGTGGCGCCGCCGGTCGTCGGCGTGCTCTGGATCTTCATGCTGCATCCCTCGCTCGGCGTGCTCTCGCGGTATTTGCGCGCCCTCGGCATCGACTGGAATCCGCTGCTCGACGGCGACCAGGCCGCAGCGCTGATCATCCTCGCCGCCGCCTGGAAGCAGATCTCCTACAACTTCCTGTTCTTCCTCGCCGGCCTGCAGAGCATCCCGAGAAGCGTGCTCGAGGCCGCCGCGATCGACGGCGCGCGCCCGATGCGCAGGTTCTGGACCGTGACCTTCCCGCTGCTGTCGCCGACCATCTTCTTCCTCCTGGTCGTCAACATCGTCTACGCCTTCTTCGACACGTTCGGCATCATCGACACCATGACCCGCGGCGGTCCCGGCAAGTCGACGGAAACGCTGGTCTACAAGGTCTATTCCGACGGCCTGCTCGGCGGCAATCTCGGCAGCTCGGCGGCGCAGTCGGTGATCCTGATGATCATGGTGATCGTGCTGACGGGCATTCAGTTCCGCTTCGTCGAACGCAAGGTGACCTACTGATGGTCGAGGAAGAAGGCTTTCGGCGCTACGTCGCGCATGTCATCCTCTGGATCGGGATCGCGATCGTCGCCTTCCCCGTCTACATCGCGATCGTCGCCTCGACCCAGGACAACGCGCTGATCGCGAACGGGCAGATGTCGCTGCTGCCCGGCGGCCACTTCTTCGAGACTTACTATCAGACCATCTTCGTCGGCACGAGCGGCTCGACCCGCGAGCCGGTCGGCAACATGATGCTGAACTCGCTGATAACGGCGCTGCTGATCGCGGTCGGCAAGATCGCGATCTCGATCATCTCGGCCTATGCGATCGTGTATTTCCGCTTCCCGTTCCGGATGCCGATCTTCTGGCTCATCTTCATCACGTTGATGCTGCCGGTCGAGGTGCGCATCTATCCGACCTACAAGATCGTCGCCGATCTGCATATGCTCGACAGCTATGCCGGCCTGTCGCTGCCGCTGATCGCATCGGCTACCGCGACGCTGCTGTTCCGCCAGTTCTTCATGACGGTGCCGGACGAATTGCTGGAGGCCTCGCGCATCGACGGCGCAGGTCCCTTGCGCTTCTTCTGGGATACGCTGCTGCCGCTGTCGCGCACCAACATGGCCGCGCTGTTCGTGATCCTGTTCATCCTCGGCTGGAATCAATATCTCTGGCCGCTCTTGATCACCACGCGCGACGACATGCAGACGATCCAAATCGGCATCCGCAAGATGATCACCACCACCGACGCGCTGACCGAATGGCCGATCGTGATGGCAACCGCCGTGCTCGCCATGCTGCCGCCGGTGTTCGTCGTCGTCGTGATGCAGAAGCTATTCGTGCGCGGCCTCGTCGAGACGGAGAAGTAGAGATTTATGGCTAACGTCACCCTGCGCAACGTCCGCAAGACCTACACCGGCGGCTTCGAGGCCATCAAAGGCGTCAACGTCGATGTCGGCGACGGACAGTTCTGCGTGCTGGTCGGACCAAGCGGCTGCGGCAAGTCCACGCTGCTGCGCATGGTCGCAGGGCTCGAGACCGTCACCGGCGGCGAGATCGACATCGGCGGGCGCGTCGTCAACCAGATCGAGCCCGCCGACCGCGACATCGCGATGGTGTTCCAGAACTACGCGCTCTATCCGCATATGAGCGTGTACAACAACATGGCCTATGGCTTGCGCAACCGCGGCATGGCGGAAGCCGAGATCAAGACCCGCGTCGAGGAAGCCGCGCGCGTGCTCGAATTGTCTGCCATGCTGGAGCGCAAGCCGCGCCAGCTCTCCGGCGGCCAGCGCCAGCGCGTCGCCATGGGCCGCGCCATCGTGCGCCAGCCGAAAGTGTTTCTGTTCGACGAGCCGCTCTCCAATCTCGATGCCAAGCTGCGCATCGCGATGCGGGTCGAGATCCGCAAATTGCAGCGCCGGCTCAACACGACGTCGATCTACGTCACCCACGACCAGCTCGAGGCGATGACGCTCGCCGACATTCTCGTCGTGATGAACGGCGGCCAGGTCGAGCAGGTCGGCAACCCGCTGGCGATCTACGAGAAGCCGGCGACCACCTTCGTCGCTTCCTTCATCGGCGCGCCGCCGATGAATCTGATGTCGACGCGGCCCGAGGAGATCCGGTCGCAGCTCGCCGGCAGCGCTGCGGCCGACGCCGGCATCCTCGGCATCCGCCCGGAGGATTTCGTCATCACCGACGAGACGCCCGCCGGCGGCGTCGCCCTGCCGCTCACCGTGGAGGCGATCGAGCGCGTCGGCGCCGAAACCTTCGTCTACGGCTCGCGCCAGCAGGAAGACCAGCGCGTCGCCGCCACGCCCGGCGAGCTGCCGCCCGGCGAAGTCATCGTCCGCATTCCCGGAACCGAAGCCCCCGCCATCGGCGCGAAAATCCGCGTCGCGGCGATGCAGAGCAAGCTGCATTTGTTCAGCGGCGACGGGCGGAAGCGGATCGAGGCCTGACGGGTTCCGAAAGGAGTCAGATCAAAACCGTGAAAACAACCCCATGCACAGTAGAAGGGGCTTTGTTTTCGTTGGGGAAATTCGGCGGCAGATTCGTCATGCCCGGGCTTGTCCCGGGCATCCACATTCTTGCTGCCGCGAGGAAGGTCGTGGATGGCCGCGACGAGCCCGGCCATGACGCCTAATGCGATGCTCTGGGCCTGACGATGGTGGCGTCGGCCCATCCACAGGCCCCGGCTACGTCCTTGAACCCACACATGGATATGCCCATATTGCTGACCAAGGGGTGCCTTGACGGGCCCTGAAACACCAAAGTCGCTTCTGCGAGGACTTTGTAAACTATGTCTCGTGTTCCAACGCTCTCCAGTCCCTTCCTGCTGGGCTTCGACGAGATCGAGCGCGTGCTCGACCGCGTCGTCAAAGGCGCCGACGGCTACCCTCCCTACAATATCGAGAGGTGTGACCGCACGGACGGCCAGCCCGAGCGTTTGCGCATCACGCTGGCGGTTGCCGGATTCACGCGCGACCAACTCGATGTAACCATTGAGGAAAACCAGCTCGTGATCCGCGGGCGGCAGCAGGACGAAAAGACCCGGCAATACATCCATCGCGGCATCGCCGCGCGCCACTTCCAGCGCACCTTCGTGCTGGCTGAGGGGATGCTGGTGCTGGGGGCGGATCTGAAGAACGGGCTGTTGTCGATCGATCTGGCCCGGCCTGAACCGGAGCGGATCGTTAAGACAATCGCTATCAATGAGCACGAATAATGGAACGAGTAGCGGACTCGACCGCTTAGTGTTCCAGAGGAGTCGAGACCATGAGTGAAGGTCACGTTGCGTTCGAATACGAAGCCAAGAACGTCTCTCCGGAGACGCTGGCGACCCTGGGCGAAGGCCATATCGCCTATGTGAAGCAGATCCGCTCCGAGGACGTGCCGGACCTGTTCCCCGAGGCGCCCAAGATTGCGCCGGGTCTCAAGCTGTTCGCGCTCCACGCCGCCGACGGCACGCCGATCATGTTGACCGACAGCCGCGAAGCCGCAATCGCCAACGCCTGGAGCAACGAGCTGCAAGCGGTGAGCGTGCACTGAGCACGCGCGTCGCAGGAATAGAGTTTTGACGGGCATGCCTTCGCACGAAGGCGTGCCCGTTTCACTTTGACGACGAATTCGGATACTCTAAAATCTGGTTGATCCGACCAGAAAGCGTAACATGGCGGCAAAGCCCCCCTCTTCAAAGCCCCCCTCTTCGAAGAAGGGTCTTCAATCGAGACGATGGAGCCTTCAGGATGCGAAAACGCATCTGAGCCACATCGTCAGAGAGGCCCAACGCTCTGGACCACAGCGCGTGACGCTGCACGGGAAGGACGCCGCGGTGATTGTCGCGGCAGAGGAATTTGACCGCCTTCAGCGGCCCGTAAGCGGCCGCGATATCGCTGTCGCCCTTGCCAAGTCTCCATTGGGCGACCTGGAGTTCGAACGCCTGACGATCAAGTCCAAGGTTCGGGACGTCGAGCTTTGAGGGGATGGCTGCTCGACACCAACGTGGTTTCGGAACTACGCAGGCCGAAACCCAATCCTGATGTAGCGAATTTTGTCGCCGGCCAAACCGGCGACGACCTCTCTATGGCATCGAGCAACTCTCCGACCTCGCCAGGCGAGCGGATCTTCGATCGTGGCTGGATAACACGCTTCGGCCGCTGTTCGCGGGGCGGGTTCTCGGCATCACGGAGGACGTGATCGTGCGATGGAGAACGATGGTCGCCGAAGGGCGCAAGCGCCGCCACACGTTCGGACAACCGGATTTGTTCATCGCGGCCATCGCCGCTTCACAGGACCTGATCGTGGTTACACGCGATGTCGACGAATTCGTCGAGGCGCGCGTCCGGCTCAGGTCGCGAAAGTTTCAAACTTCAACGCCCCGCCGGGATCAGCGCCCGCATGATCTCCGGCTTCCAGCTTTGACGCGCGCTATCGAACGCAGCGAAATCATGGTCGAACTGCCAGTAGGCCCATGCCCAGCCAAGCCGCTCCGCAGTTCGCGCTACGAACGACAGGTATCTCGTCCGAGCTTCGGCTGGAGCGGCCTCGTACACGCCGAACTCGCCGAGATAGATCGGGCGCTTTTCCCGCTCGGACCAGATACGCACCTTCTCGAAATCGGCGAGAGCCTTCCGTTCGTCCTCCAGAGTGCCCCAATCAAGTGGCCCTACTCGCGAAAACGTTTCGGACCACGGTGCGCCCTGATGAGTGAAACGGATCGGCGCGTAATAGTGAAACGTGACGATGAGGTTTCGGTCATCTGACGCCAGGACCAGGTCCTCGACAGGGATGTCATCGATGTTGAGAACCGCAGCGATCACTGCCCGCCGGGGATTGGTGGCGCGGATGATGCCGAGACACTCATTCAGAAGGGCGTTCCAGGCGGCAGACGTCATCTGCCCGCCCGGCTCGTTGAGAACCTCGAAGACAAGCCTCGGATATTTTCCGGCATAGCGCGCGGCGATTTGCGTCCAGAACGCTTTCAGCTTCTCGGCGCATCCGGACACGTCGCGCTGGCAAACACCGGTATCGTGTTCGTCGAGGACGGGGATGAGATTCCGGGCGAGCACTTCCTCGATAACGGCATCGAGCCGGCGCAAGACGATGTCATCCAGCAAATTCCCGGGGCCCATGAACTTGAAGGCAAAGAAATTGATCCGAACGTGCGAGAACCCGGCGTTTCTGATCGCAGTGAGGTTGTCCAGGCGGAATGGCGCGTTCCGGCCGCCTTCCCAGATACCGTCGTAGCCGAGGATGTTGATGCCGCGCCCCAATCTCGGGGGCGCAGGCGCGGTGCCCTGCCCGGCTGCCTCGGCGTGACGGCAGATCGCAAGCACGGATATCGCCAAGGCGAGACCTAAAGTGACCGGCCAGCGGGCGCAGATGGCCTTCATCCTGCTTGCCCCCATCATTGCTGCAGGGGTTGCTGCGGCACCGGCCTGCACACTGCGAAGAAGAATGCGACGAGAAGCACCGACGTGAACATCGTCGAGCGAAGCAACATCGTCTCGGTGAAATTCGATTGAAAGCTCAGGACGACGAATCCGATGATGAGCGCGCAGTGGCAACGATCGATCGAGCGAGTGGCGATCAAATACAGGACCTTTTCCGAGAACAGATAGACGCTCGCAACGAACAGAACGTATCCCAGAAATCCGGTTTCAATCGCCACCGCGACGTAACCGCTGTGATAATTGTCGAGCACCCAGCCATGGTTCTGATTGAAATAGTCGTAAATCGAAGGCCGCGTCCAGAATCCGTTGATGCCGAAGCCCAGCAGCGGCGCGTCGTTGAAATGGCTGATGGCGTACTGCCAAATGAAGGTCCGCTCGGTGAAATCGATGGTCGATTCGCCGATACGGATGGAATCGTACCCCGTCACATAGAAATACAGCATCAGCAGGGCGGCCAGGATGCACATGATGAACGGCAGCACCGCGTAGACTCTCATGCAGCGGATCGACCACATCGAACTCACGAGCAGTCCGCCCGCGGCAAGCGCAACGGCACCGGCACCACGAGATCCCGAGGCGATGACGCAGGTCGATGCCAGGAGAAAGGTCGAGAGGAAAGCGATCCACCCCTGGCCCGTCATCTTCTGATAACAGGCGAAAAACATCAGATAGGCGCTGATGAAGCCGAGCGTCTGCTTCGATTCATATATTCCCTGCCACTGGCCATTGTGCATCCAGCTCTGGTCAACGCCGATCTCGGGCACGAAGACCGCACACAGGGCCGAGGCGGCGACCAGGATGAAGAGCCCCAGCGCCGTCGATCCGACGATCTCGTCGATGTCGATACGCGTGATGAGGCAGTAAGCACCGAAGGTCGTCACCACAAGTGCCGCGCTCTTCATGATCGCTGCGGTGGCGAGGCTGGTCCAGAGAACGGAAACGGCAGCGAGAGTATAGAATGCGACCAGCGCGATGAGATCGGGATTGGGCTGCACGCGCACGCGTGGACGCACGAAGACGCTGGCGTAGATCAGGATGACCCACATCAAGAGCGCGACGGCCTGTTGCACATAGCTCCACTCTGCGGGGAGCAATGCGGGGTGGAAAACGCCCATCGACGCGATCACGTTGACGGTGATCGAGATGCGGATCACGTTTCTGGCAAGCGTTTCCACGCCGGCGCCGGGCGCTTTCCAGATCGCGCTGTCGTATGCCTCGGAATCCGCTACGGTGTGCAGGCTGGCCATGAGCCGACCTTCCGAAAGCACGGTTAATATTTCCCTTAAGGTTGCATCGCGACCCCTTCGCGCGGTCGGCGGCCCCAGGGCAAACCTTCGGCGAAGGTCATATCGCCGATGTGAAGCAGATCCCAGCCACGATGGATTCGAGACCGACAGGAGGCTTGCAGCTTTGTGAACGCCGCCGAAGGCGATGCGGCGATCCAGACATAGCCCTCGCCATATTGTGTGGCGATGTACTTTGGCGATTTGGCGCTGTCGCCAGGCTTGGTCCGCAGCCTGTTCACCAGAAAGTCGATGTTGCGGTCGGATATGTCGGATTCCGAAGCAACCTCATCGAGCAGACGGCCGCAGCGCATGAGGCGATGCGGATTCCGGGTGAGGGCGAGCAACAGCGCGCGCTCGTTTCTGGTGAACTTGATCGTCTGCCCATTGCGGCGCGAACAGGCACGTCTCGTCGAGGATCAGATCTCCGAAGCGGAGATCTGGCACTTTGTTCACTCCTGCCCCCTTAAGGCCAGTCAAGCGCCGATCAGAGACAGGTATCCTCGTGAACGGCCCTGCCGCAAGCCTTGCATGGAGTCGCCGAAAATGCCGCGGCAGTTGGACGCGATAACGACGGCTTGGCGCGGAGCTTTACGCCGCAGTCGCGGGCGGCAGAGCGAGCACCGAATAGATCGCCTGGGCGTCGCGCGAGGCGCGGAGCTTCTTGGCGATGTCCTGATCGCGCAGGAGACGAGCGATGCGAGCGAGCGCCTTGAGGTGATCGGCGCCGGCGCCTTCGGGGGCGAGCAGCAGGAAGACCAGGTCGACCGGCTGGCCGTCCATCGCCTCGAAATCGATCGGGCGATCGAGCCGCGCGAACAGGCCAAAGATCTTTTCCAGCTTGGGCAGCTTGCCGTGGGGAATGGCGACGCCATACCCGACCGCGGTGGTGCCGAGCTTCTCCCGCTGCAGCAGCACCTCGAATACCGAGCGCTCGTTCTGCCCGGTCAGCTCGGCGGCCTTGGCTGCGAGCTCCTGCAGGGCCTGCTTCTTGCTGTTGACCTTCAATGCCGGGAGAATCGCCTCGGGTGCGACCAGATCGGTAATCGGCATGGAGGGTTTCCGAGGTGAATTAAACCGTCAGGTTCCGAATTGGCCAGCTTGATAGACCAAACTGAGCCGGCGTCAATAACATGAAGCAGGAGGCGGACTTAGCCCCGGTTCAGATGTGGGGGGCTTCTACTCCAACGCAATCCCGGTGCCAACTCCCGCATGCGGCTTTGCCCCCGTCATTGTTAAGGGGCCGGAATGCTACGGGCCCGGTCCCAGGCCTAACCATCCGACCGGCCGTCGACTTTCGCACCCGGCGGGTCAATCCAGCCCACATTGCCGTCCGCCCGGCGGTAAATGATGTTCACCCGGCCGGACGAACCATGCTGGAACACCAGGCAGGGTGCCCCGCTGAGGTCGAGTTCCATGACAGCTTCGCTGACCGAGAGCCGCTTCAGCGCCGTGGTTTGCTCCGCAATGATGACGGGGCTGTAGCCGGTGACTTCCTCTTCACCCTCCCCAGGCGCTTCCAGCACATAGCTGGTGGCATCGAGCGCAGCCATCGCCTCGGAGGCGGCATGGGCCTTGCGGGCGGAGCGGTCCTTGAGCCGGTTCTTGTAGCGACGCAGCCGCTTCTCGATCATCAGCAGCGCCTGGTCAGCGCTGGCATAAGCATCCGGCGCGTTCGAATCGGCCTCCAGCGTAATTCCCGAATCGAGATGCAGGGCGCAATCGGTGCGGAAGCCGAAGCCGTCCTTGCTCAGCGTGATGTGGCCGGAATAGTTGCCGTCGAAATATTTGCGCAGCACCTCGTCGGTTCGGTCGGCGACGCGACCGCGCAGGGCCTCGCCGACGCTGATGCTCTTTCCCGAGATTCTGAGAGTCATGTGATGCCTCGCTTGGTTGGTGCCCAGCTTGGATCGGTCTCGATGGGGAATCGAGAGTAGCGCGATTTCGCTCCGGCGCAATCAGGCCAGTTCGGGGTTGCGGGAGCGATCGGACAAGGCGGTGGAGAGGACGTTACCAAGAGCGCTCTGCTTGTCGCGGCGGCGTTGCACCGAGGAAGGTATGCGCATGGCTTCGCGGTACTTCGCGACCGTGCGGCGGGCAATATCAATGCCCGAGGCGCGCAAGCGTTCCACGATGGTGTCATCCGACAGGATCGCGGAGGGCTCCTCCGAATCGATCAGCTGCTTGATGTGGTGACGCACGGCTTCCGCCGAATGCGCCTCGCCGCCGTCGGCCGAGGCGATCGAGGCCGTGAAGAAATATTTCAGCTCGAACGTGCCGCGGTTGGTCGCCATATATTTGTTGGCGGTGACGCGCGACACCGTGGATTCATGCATCTGGATGGCATCAGCGACGGCCTTCAGATTGAGCGGCCGCAGGTGCGCGACGCCATGGGTGAAGAAGCCGTCCTGCTGGCGCACGATCTCGGTTGCAACCTTCAGGATGGTGCGGGCGCGCTGGTCGAGCGCGCGCACGAGCCAGGTCGCGTTCTGCAGCGCGTCGGTGAAATACGACTTGTCGCCGTCCTTGCCGATCTTCTTCGACAGCTCGGAATAGTAGGTCTGGTTGACCAGCACGCGCGGCAAGGTGTCGCTATTGAGCTCGACATGCCAGCCGCCGTCGGGGCCCGGACGGACATAGACATCGGGCACCATGGTCTGCAGGCGCGCCGAGCCGAACTTCATGCCCGGCTTGGGATTGAGGCGGCGGATCTCGCCGATCATGTCGGCGATGTCCTCATCGTCGACGCCGCAGATCTTGCGCAAGGCAACGATGTCACGCTTGGCCAAGAGATCGAGATGCTCGACCAGGGCCTGCATCGCGGGGTCGTAGCGGTCGAGCTCGCGCAGCTGGATCGCCAGGCATTCGCTCAACGACCGCGCGCAGACGCCGGGCGGGTCGAATTTTTGCAGCACGGCAAGGACGTCCTCGACCTCCTGCTGCGTTGCGCCGAGACGCGCGGCGGCCTGGCCGAGATCGGGCGGCAGATAGCCGGCCTCGTCGACGAGATCGATCAGGTACTGGCCGATCATGCGCTGGGCGGGGGCGGTGAAGGCGACCGAGAGCTGCTCGGCGAGATGATCCGACAACGTTGTCTCGGCCGCGACAAAAGCTTCGAGATTGTAGTCTTCGTCACCCGAGGCGCCGCCGCCCCATTCGGTATAGGTGGTCGGCGCGGCATCCTGGGCGTTGCGCGCCGCAGCCTCGGCCGGCTCCTCGGAGAAGACGTTATCGAGGCCGGTGTCCAGGGTCTGCTCGATCTCGGCGCGGGTGCCGAGATCCTTGCTCATCCATTCTTCCTGGCCCGGCTCGAAGGCCTCGCCGCTGCCGCCGAAGCCGTCGTCGCCAACACCGTCACCTTGACCACCGGAATCGTCGCCATCGCCGTACTGGCCGGCCTCGGCCGAGGCCTCGCCCGCGGGCGCCTCGTCATTGGCCCGCTCCAGGAGGGGGTTACGCTCAAGCTCCTCTTCCACGAAGGTGGTGAGATCGAGATTGGACAATTGCAGCAGCTTGATCGCCTGCATCAGCTGCGGCGTCATGACCAGCGACTGCGATTGCCGGAACTCTAATCTCTGCGTGAGCGCCATGAAGCAAGAACCGTTCCCAAAAATTGGTCCGATTTTTGCTTATCCTAGTCCGAGCCCGATGTACACGTCTTGACGGATTGGAAAAAAGGGCTAGAGGCGGAACTCCTCGCCAAGGTAAAGGCGGCGCACGTCCGGATCAGCAACGATCTCATCCGGCGTCCCCTCGGTCAAGATTTCCCCGGCATAGACGATATAGGCGCGATCGGTGAGACCGAGCGTCTCGCGGACATTGTGGTCGGTGATGAGCACGCCGATGCCGCGATTGGTGAGATGGCGGACGAGGTCCTGGATGTCGCCGACGGCGATCGGGTCGATGCCGGCGAAGGGCTCGTCGAGCAGCATGTAGTTCGGCCGCGTCGCCAGCGCGCGTGCGATCTCGACGCGGCGGCGCTCGCCGCCGGAAAGCGCGATCGACGGCGATTTGCGCAGGCGCGTGATGTTGAACTCGTCGAGCAACGAATCGAGCTGCTGCTCGCGCTTCTTGCGCGAGGGCTCGACCACTTCGAGCACGGCGCGGATGTTCTGCTCGACGGTGAGGCCGCGGAAGATCGAGGCTTCCTGCGGCAGGTAGCCGATGCCGAGCCGCGCGCGCTGATACATCGGCAGCTTCGTCACATCATGGCCGTCGAGCTCGATCGCGCCGCGGTCGGCCTTGATCAGGCCGGTGATCATGTAGAACACGGTGGTCTTGCCGGCGCCGTTCGGGCCGAGCAGGCCGACCGCTTCGCCTCGGCGCACATAGATGCTGACGCCGCGCACCACCTGGCGGCTGCCGAAGGCTTTTTCCACATTATGCACAGCCAGGAAGCCGGGCCGCTTCAGCAGCTGCGGCCCGCCTGCGCCATTGGATTTGCTGGCGGCCCTGACCGGGTGGACCGGCTGCGGCCGCGGCGGCTCGACTTGATAGTCGGCCTGGTAGTCCGCCTGGAACTGGTCGGGCGCACGCATCGGCTGCTCCCGGGTGATCGGCGGCGCGTCCCTGACAGGACTGGCCATGAGGCCGCCGACGCTGTCACCGAGTGCGGTGATGTCCTGACGCGCAAATCCAGGCCGGCCACGTTTGGCGGGGCGCCGACGGAACATGCTGAAGAGATCGACCATCCCCGCCTTCTAGCCTTGCGCGTTTCGTGCGCGAAATTCGCGTGATCTGCCACGCCAGCCAGACCGATTCGCTGACGCAGCATGAGTGAAGGGATGTCTCATGCCCAGTGAAACACGCCCGAAAAGCGGCGAACCCCGCTTCGAAAGCCCTGCGCGCTAGATACAGTCTCGCCGCGCAGGCTTCAACCTCGGATCGGGAGCACCCGAGCCAAGTGATTGAATTTACTTTTGTTTGCTTGCGCCGGGCAGCTGCAAGGGCGGCGCCGCGCCGGATTTGCCGCCCTGGCCGCAATCATTGCTGCCACCCTGCGGCATCAGGACCTGGACTCCCCGTCCGCTGTCAGATTCCACGCGCGACACGCCGGTGGTCATATCGACGGTCAGGCGGTCGCCGCGCATGACGTTCTTGCACTGCGTCAGGACCACCTGGCCCGAGCCGCCGAGCATGGTGATGAGATTGGTCCGGGTGTCGAAGATGGCAGTCTCGCCTGTCACCACCTGGTCCTTCTGGGTGACCACGACATTGCCGCGTGCCTCCAACCGCTTGATCGAGGAGCTGCCGCTCGGTCCTGGCGTCGCCGACTGCATCGGCGCCGATTTCGCGCCCTTCGCCGGTGCGGGCTGCGGCGTGGCCGGCTTGTCGCCGCCCGAATCGTAAAACACCACGAGCGTCTTCGAGGTCATGGTGGTGTCGCCCTGCACGACCTTCACATTGCCGGCGAAGGTCGCCTCCTTCTTCTTGTCGCGCATTTCCAGCGACGCGGCCTCGATCTGGATCGGCTGATCGCGGTTCTGCGAAAAGCCCTGCATCGCGTTGGGCACGCCTTGCATCGCGCCCTGCGCGATGGCCGCACCCGTGACGAGCAGCGCGAGGCCGACGGCGAGCGCGGCCTTGCCGACGACAGCGTTGCGCGAAAAACGGTTCATCATGAAAATCACTTTGAATTGGCAGGCTTGTTCTGAGGCGTGCGTGTCTTCGCCGGCGCGGGCTCGGATGGAGCGGGCTGGGCGGCAGCGGGCTCGTCCAGCTTGTCCAGATGCATCACCACATTGCCCTCGAAGCGGATGACGTCACCGCCTTCGGTAATTCGCAGGCGATCCGCGCTCAGCGTGCCATTGGTCAGCTTGACGTCGACGCGCTCGTCCGAGGTGACCGTGCCCTTGCCCATGTCGACGAAGGCCGAGTTCAGCCGCGCCTCATAGCCGGTCGAGGTGCGCAGGAAGATGTCCTCGTGCAGATCGAGCTGCTGCTGCTTGTTGTCGAAGCGGCCGGTGCGGGCGTCGAGGAACAAGGTCGATTGATCCTCCATCAGCACCTTCGCCCGCAAATCCGAGAGATCGACATGATCGGGGTCGGTGATGTCCTGTGTCGCGGTCTTGGCCCAGAGCTCGTAAGGCCGCTGGTCCGGCGTGTAACCGGCGAGGTGCGGCGTCTCCATCGTGATCCTGGTGCCGGACACCACCATATTTCCGGAATCGAGCGGCAGCTTCGGCATCAGCATGCGGAACGGATTGAAGATCGAGACGCCGACGATGGCAGCCATGGACAGCAGCACCGCACCCGGTACCGCGATGCGCAGAATCCGCACCAGGCGGCTGTGGCGCGCCGCGCTGGCGAACTTCGCCGCAAGCGCGGCGTCGTAGGTGGGATTCTGGGCCGAATTCACCTGGGCTCCTACTTACCTCGGCTCCTGAACTATCGCTCGGCCCCATTCTATCCGGCGCCGCCCAAATATGCAGCCGGCGACAGGCCGTTACGAAAGTGTCCGAAACGGGGCGGCAACCCCTGGCCAATCGCAGCGAGAGCCCCTTAGGAATGCGCGAAAATGTCCTCTTCCGCCCAGCCCTGGAGGTCGAGAAGAGCGCGAGTCGGCAGGAAATCGAAACAAGCCTGCGCCAGCGCGGCGCGGCCTTCCCGGACCAGCATGGCGTCGAGCCGCTCGCGCAAGGCATGCAGATGCAGCACGTCGGAGGCGGCATAGGCGAGCTGCGGCTCGCTGAGGCTGTCGGAACCCCAGTCGCTGGACTGCTGCTGCTTGGAGAGGTCGATGTTGAGCACCTCGCGCACGAGGTCCTTGAGGCCGTGGCGGTCGGTGTAGGTGCGGGTCAGGCGGGAGGCAATCTTGGTGCAATAGATCGGTCCGGTCATGACGCCGAAGGTCTGGTACAGGACCGCGATATCGAACCGCGCGAAGTGGAAGATTTTCGTGACCGCCGGATTGGCCAGCAGCGCCTTCAGGTTCGGCGCGTCGGTGTGCCCCTTGGGGATCTGCACCACGTCGGCGCTGCCGTCACCGGGCGAGAGCTGCACCACGCAGAGCCGGTCACGGTGCGGGTTCAGCCCCATGGTCTCGGTATCGATCGCCACCGCTCCGGTGTAGCGGGACAGGTCGGGCAGGTCGCCGCGGTGCAGGCGTACGGTCATGGCGGGTCAAAACCTCGGGTCGAATCGGTGCATTTTGCAGGCTAGAGCACGATCCGGAGAGTGCGAAGCGGTTTTCCGACGAGACCATGCGAACCGGCCGCGGCCGCGTTTATCTGCTGGCGGCGGACCGCGCAAGCGTCAGTCGCAGTCAGTCATTGAGACGCACCAGGACGTCGTTGATCCCGAAGGGGCCGGTCGTGAACGCATCGCAAGCGCCACGCCGGACGAAGACGCAGGTGTTGATGTCATGGCTCGCGAGGGCACAGGTTCGCTTGGAAAAGTCCGGGGGCAGTTCGCCGGCCAGCGACGCCGGGGCGATGATGCGGTTGAATTCGCTTTGGTGCTTTTGCACCAGCGCCGGAAGCTGTCCATTGGCCAGAGGATCTTCCTGATAGAAGGAATAGACCGGACGACCGATCGCGAGTTGCCCGCGGCCCGGCAGGAACGGGTCGTGCATGCCGTACAGGGCGAGACCGCAGAATTCCGGATCGACGTCAAGGTCCGTCGCCAATTTCGCCTCGGCCGTGCCGAGCATCCAGTTGTGGCGCATGGTGTAGGTCGCGCCTGACAATCCCAGCGACAGCAGCACCCAGCCCGCGCAGACGACGGGAAGGCCCCAGTGCCGCCACCCAGGGCGTTGGCGCATCAACTGGACCCAATCCGCCGAGCCAAGCGCCGCAGCGATGATCAGCAAGGGAATCGACAGGAAGATGAAGCGATATTCCTTGTGCGCGATCATGCTGTGAAATGCGACGTTCACGATCGCCGCGACGATCAGCAGCGGGGCATGTTGCCAGCCACGCCGGAGCGCCATCAGCATCAGCAGCATCGCTCCCGACCACAGGATAGACATCAGCTGGATGTAAGCCATCGGCGGCGCGACGCCGAATTCCGACGCCCTGTCATGCAGGAGATTTTGCTGAATGTTGAGGACGAGCCACGCGAACGGAATCGAGCCGTTGGCGAGGTCGACGCCAGCCGCGACCGCCAGAGCGGCGCATCCGCCGGCAATCAGGGCAATTGCGTTGCGCAGATCCCGCCAGCAGGCGCCCAGCACGAACACGGCGCAGGCCGGCGCATATTGGAAGCGCCAGACGAAAGCGAGCCCGAGCAATGCGCCGCCGGCAAAGAGGCGGTTGCGCGAGGGTTCTCCGGTCAGCAGCAAGGCTGCCGGCAGGATGAGGGCCGTCGTCAGCGGTTCGCTCAGCGTGTGAGGCGCGAAATAGACGAGCTCGAACCAGACCGCGGCGGCAAGCGCCGCGACGATGGCATGCGCGCGCGAGATCCGCGCGCCGAAATGCCAGGCGGTTGCGACGATCGACAGCGACGCAAGGCTGACGAGCAGGCGAGGCGCGACGAAGGCACCCCAGCCGCCGGGTGCAAGCCAGTCGCCCAGCGCGACCGGGCCTGCGAACAAGGTCGGCAAGAACCAGCTTCGAATGCCGTCACGCCATTCCCAGGTGACGACGCCCTGATGACCGAGCAGGCGCCAGGCCGGCTCCAGATATTGATAGATCTCGTCGTTGTGATTGATGTTCGGCCAGAAGGCGAGCGGCAGCCGGATGGCCGCGGCGACCAGCAGCAACGCACACAGGACGCCGTATCGCGCTGCTGCCAAGCTTTTGGATTCGCCGGCGGGAGCGCTGGCGGGAACGAACAGAACTGCGGCACTATCCGTCATTGTTTCTTGGCCTCGCCGGCAAAATCGGGCCTGACGTAAACGGTTTCATAGGCCCCGCTGTATTGCTCGTGCCAGCCACGCCGCTCGATCAGAAACCGCCGTAGCTGCTCATGCGTCCTGACCCACAGCACCGCGTCAATCCGGTATTTGTCGAGCACCATGTCCCAAGCCGCTTCGTCGATTTCCCAGCTCACCAGCTTGAAATAGTCGTGCAGCAGATCGTCCGGATAGGCCGTGGCGGCACGGCCGTCGACGAACGGCGAGACGGTGCCGTGCGTCTTGAAGATCAGGTAGCCGCCGACATTCCAGTTGTTCAGGACCCGCGCGCCGGCAAGATTCTTTTGCAAATAGCTGGCGTCTTCGTTCGACAACATGTCCGGCATCGCGAACGCCGGAGCGGCGCGCAGGAAGACCATCGGCAAGGTGCACAGACCGACGATGCCGGCCGCGAGCAGCGGTCCCTTGACCTCTATATTGGTGAACCGCTCAGGCAGCAGCCGGCTGACGTGCAGCGCCATCGGCACCGCCGAGAAGATGAAGAAGAATGCGATGTACCTGAACTGATACAGGCCCAGGATCAGGAACAGCCACGACATCAATCGTGGTTCGAGCGGGATCGGCCTTGAATTCCGGAAGCGCAGCTCGAGCACGACGAAGGCCAGCATGTAAAGAATGCCGGGAATGCTGCCCGGCATTTCCATGTTGTGATAGTAGGACAGCCACTCGCCAATATTGTCCTGCACGAAGTGCCCCATCGTCGCGGCGGTGCCGGCGTAGATGTTCCAGCCGAGCGGATTGACGAAGGTCGCAGCAAGACACCCGATGCCGGCGCATGCGAAAATCTTGAGATCAGCCCAGGCGCCGCGGAGCAAGGCTACGGCGAAGAACACGCCGATGACGAAGAAGCCGAGCAGGAAGCCGCCGTGCAAATTGGCCCAGAGCACCATCAGCAGCGGAAGCAGGAACCATCGCGAGCGTCGCAGGCATTCCCGGTAGAACACGACGCAGAGCAACATCGTGCAGGTGTTGGGCGACACCGCGAGATACACGTTTGGCGAGGCCTCGTAGAGGGGATAGAGCAGGCACGCCAAGAACACGGCGATGCACACCGCGACCGGCGATGCGCCGGTGCCGACACAGACGGATGTGAGATAGCCGACGATCGCCGCGCCACACGCCACTGCTAACACGACGAGCCCGCCAAGGCCTGCATATTGAAACGTGACGCTGGCGAGCGCGTCCCAGAGCCAGGACAGGTTGAACCATGTCTTGTCGCCGTGGGTGAACGACCAGGGATCTTGCAAGGGGATGTTGCTGCTCGTCCGGATCAGATCTCCGGCCGCCAGATGCCAGCCGAGATCGTAGTGACCGAGCAGGACCGGCGCGTTCAGGACGTAGAACAGGGACATGAACGAGATCAGGAACAGATAGATTCCCGACCTCAGCGCGAACGGGCTGATCGCATTCGCAACTTTGTCGAATGTCGGCTCGCGCCAGACTTGGTGCTGATCCACCGATCCCCTCACGACGAAGCGAGCCCCAAGGGCTCTTGCGTGCCCGCCTGGTCGCCGGATGCGAGCTTCGCCGCTGACTTAGAGGCAAGTTATCTAAAGTGGAGTAAATCCGGACGGTGCAATCGAGGGGATTTGGCCGGCGAAAAGCTGAGGGCACCGGAGCTTGTGTAACGCGCAAACGGTTGTTTTTACGTGATATTTCCCGCCTAAGGCAGCTGGCGATGGAGCGGCCGACATGGCGCTGTCAGCGCTGATTTGGGAGGACGGCCGAGAACGTGGTGAACGAACTCGTCGCCTTCGCGCCGCCCACCCCCCTTCCAGCTGCGAGGTGCTACGCGAAGGATGCGGCTGATGCGGAAGCGCGAGGTGCGATCGGCCATCCTGGACGTCGCAATCGCACGCGGGCCTGAGGCCGCCGAGGCAAGCCCTGGTTTTTCAGACACGCCCCCTGCAAATCGCCTTCAGCCGACCTTATCTCCCATTTTCTCGCGCCCCGCCCTGCTCATCCCGAATCGGATGCCATGACCGAACAGACGCTCGCTGCGCCAATCGACGACAAACGGGAACGCCAGCGCGGCTTCTCGCGCTACCAGGCGCTCCTCATCGCGCTGCTCGCATTCACGCAGTTCACGATCATCCTCGACTTCATCATCATGTCGCCGCTCGGCGCCATCCTGATGCCATCGCTCAACATCACGGCGGGACAGTTCGGCGTCGCGGTGTCGGCCTACGCATTCAGTGCGGGCGTGTCGGGCATCCTCGCCGCCGGCTTCGCCGATCGCTTCGATCGCAAGCGCCTCTTGCTGTTCTTCTATGTCGGCTTCACGCTCGGCACCCTGCTCTGCGCCGCCGCGCAGAATTATCACGTCCTGCTGCTCGGCCGGATCGTGACCGGATTGTTCGGCGGCGTGATCGGCTCGGTCGTGCTCGCCATCGTCACCGACCTGTTCCCGTTGCAGATGCGCGGCCGCGTGATGGGGTTCATTCAGACCGCATTCGCCGCGAGCCAGGTGCTCGGCATTCCCGCCGGGCTGTTTCTCGCCAATCACTGGAACTGGCATGTCTGCTTCGTCGCGATCGTCGTCCTGTCGATCGCGGCAATCGCCATCATCGCCTTCGCGATGGAGCCGGTCGACGCACATCTGAAGCTGAAGCAGGACAGAAACCCGTTCCACCATCTGGTCGCGACGATTAGTCAGCCGCGCTATACGCTCGCCTTCGCCGTCACGACGCTGCTGGCGACGGGCGGCTACATGCTGATGCCGTTCTCCAGCGCCTACACCGTGCACAATCTCGGCATCGACATCACGCATCTGCCGACGATCTATCTCGTCTCCGGCCTGTTCAGCATCGTCACCGGGCCGCTGGTCGGCAGGGCGAGCGACGCGTTCGGCAAGTATCCGACCTTCGTGTTCGGCTGCGCGATGACCGTCCTCATGGTGCTGATCTACACCCATCTCGGCCATGTCTCGCTGGTGACCGCGATCACCGTCAACGTGCTGCTGTTCGTCGGCATCTTCTCGCGCATGATCCCATCGCAGGCGCTGATGTCGGCGATCCCAGAGCCGAGCCAGCGCGGCTCGTTCAGCGCGGTCAGCGCCTCGCTCCAGCAGCTCTCCGGCGGGCTCGGCTCCGTGTTCGCCGGCGCGATCATCGCGCAAGCGCCGGATGGCGCGCTGATCCATTTCGACCGGATCGGCTACGTCGTCGTGACCACGACGATCGTCACGCTGGTGATGATGTATTTCGTGCAGAAGGCGGTGGCGGAGCCGGCGGGGAAGCGGGTGGTGTGAGGGCGCTTCACCTTATCGCGACCGATGGTCAAGCTCAGCTTCGACCCACCACGGTCCGCAGCCGTTTGACTCAGACCGCCTTGAAAAGGAATGCCGATCAACAATAGTTATTGGTCAGCTAGACCGCATGGGAGAATCGCATGGCGGTGAGTGCTGATCTGGGCGAAGCGCTCGAGAGCTTCGAATGACCCGGATCAGACATCAGCTAGGCTAATGAGATTCGATCACGGTCGTGCCTGTCAGGCCAACTGAACGGGCCCGTGGTCATCGCAATGATCACCATGCGGATGGTGCAGCCGACCGTCCACGAGATAGTCGACATGATCGCCATGCGGCACCTGTTCATGTCCGCAGTTTGGACCGTGTACGTGTGAACAGTGGACTTGAGGCGTGCACTTCACGGGATTTGCTGCGCTGACCGGAATGACATGTTCGTCCACGTGATCCCCATGCATGTGATGGAGATGGCCGTCGTGAAGATAATCCACGTGGCCGTCATGACGGATCCCGGTGTGCCCGCAGTTGGGGCCATGCTTGTGGGGATGATTGGCGTGATGCTTCTCGGTGCAGGTTTCCATCATTGTGTCCCTTCTTCGCTCAGGAACCAGCTAGGGCCTCACTGCTAGGCTCCTCGATCGGCGCACTGCAAAAATCTCAGACAAAAATCTCAGAAATGTGCTTCGCCGCCCGCCGGAGTATGGTTCCTTCGTGTTTGGAGACGAAGCGTCATTCCAGCCCTGATGCGTTCCGTAGCTTCGGCCCTGCACGAAGTGGAAATACTTTTTGCAGGCGCCTGGTTCCTTTCCCGGACTCATCACCCTTCACATTTGAAGGACGAATTTGGCTGCGCGCGATACTTGTGGCGGTTTCTCAAATGCCTCAGTGGCTGGCTTGTCCAAATGTCGCAGTGTGGCCCGTCGCGTCGATCTTGGCGCGTCCGCTATTGCGCCGCTCCTGTTGGCTGAGCGGGAATGATCGACCACCACCTTGCGAACCTGTGCGAGGTAGAAGCCCTCTGCCGTTCGTGGACTATCTACGATCGGCAACCATCAACGCGATGAAACGATCAGGCACCGTGCCGCGCGGTGAGCAATAGGTTGCCCGTCGGGGAAGAGGAAGCCGCCCGAGTTCTGCTCGGCCACATGCCCTTAGAACATCGCCACAACCCACCGCGTTCCCTCAGGCGTCATCGAGATAGGCGAGCGCCTTGGCTTGCCGTGCTTTGGCCTCCCGAGGGTCATGTGTGCGCAGCGACACTTTGATCGTGCCGGTGCCACCGACCTTCACCGTCGCCGTCTCATCCCCACGGGAACGCGCAGCACCAAGCCCGCGGCCTTATCGGTCAGGTCAGCGGGGGCGCGCTTTCGGAGGTAATGAACGGAGGAGCCGTCGCGGCGGATAGGAGAGGCCATTCGCAGAAGCATGTGTACCGTCTCTGTGCACCAGTTGAGACGGTCGATCACCCTTGAGTATCAGGGACTTCAGCGAAATCGAGGACATCGCGGAGCGATGGTGCCCAGGAAAGGACTCGAACCTTCACGGCCGTTAAGCCACTGGCACCTGAAGCCAGCGCGTCTACCAATTCCACCACCTGGGCATGCCGTTTGGGGCACGGAGGGGGTTACTACGGTTCGGTGACGCCGTTGTCAATTCATGCTTGAAGCCCGGTTCGGGATGCCGATTGCGCATCGCAAACCAGGCCGATAAAAGCCTGACAAGACGCACTCTTTCCGCAGGAATGGACCCCCCATGGCATCGAATCTGGACACGCTCGTCACGGTTTTCGGCGGATCGGGGTTTTTGGGCCGCAGTGTCGTCCGCGCCCTGTGCAAGAGGGATTACCGGGTCCGGGTCGCGGTGCGGCGGCCGGAACTCGCCGGATACCTCCAGCCGCTCGGCCGGGTCGGGCAGGTCCACACCGTGCAGGCGAATCTGCGCTATCCGGCCTCAGTCGAAGCGGCGCTGCGTGATTCGCACATCGTGATCAACCTCGTCGGCGTCCTCACCGAGGCTGGCGCGCAGACTTTTGATGCCGTCCAGGCCAAGGGCGCCGAGACCGTCGCCAAAGCGGCAGCCGCCGCCGGAGCCCAGCTGGTGCATGTCTCCGCGATCGGGGCCGACGCCGAATCGCCCTCGCGCTATGCCAGAGCAAAGGCGGCGGGCGAAGCCGCGGTCCTGGCTGCGGTTCCCTCAGCCACGATCTTCCGCCCCTCCGTGATGTTCGGCCCCGAGGACCAGTTCACCAACCGCTTTGCCGCGCTGGCCCGGATGTCGCCGGTGCTGCCGCTGATCGGCGGGAGTACCCGGATGCAGCCGGTCTATGTCGGCGACGTCGCCACCGCGATCGCGAATGCTGCCGACGGCAAGGCCAGGACGGGTGCGACTTACGAGCTCGGCGGGCCGGAGGTGCTGACGATGCGCGAGATCATCCAGACCATCCTCGACATCACTGACCGGAAGCGGATGCTGATCTCGCTGCCGTTCGGCCTCGCCCGCTTCCAGGCTCACTTCCTGCAATTCGCGCCGGGCGCGTTCAAGCTGACGTCGGACCAGGTCACGCTGCTCGAGCGCGACAATGTGGTGTCGGAGGCGGCGAAGGCGGCCGGCCTGACGCTGGAAGGCCTCGGCATCACGCCCGATTCGCTGGAAGCGATTGCTCCGCAATATCTGTGGCGCTTCCGCGCCGCAGGCCAATTCCAGCGCATGAGCGTGTGAGGTTCTTACCTCTCCCGCCTGCGAGGTCGCCGCGTCCGGGCGATGCGAAGCATCGTCCCGCGCGGCGGGTGAGGGCTTTCTCGTCATCGGGAGCTCGCTGTGGAGACACGCTCTCTCCAACCCTCTCCCGCAAGCGGGCGAGGGAACGCACCGAACGTGCGGCAATGGCGTCAAAGCTTCAGCTTCTTGAACACCGCCTCCGGCCAGGCTTCACCGTAACGACGTGAGGCTGTCGACATCGCGGCCGAAAACGCCCTAAAGCATGATCCGGAAAAGTGCGAAGCGGTTTTCCGGAAAGATCATGCGTAAACAACAAGCTAAAGCGTGATGACGATTCATCCAAATCTCATCGCGCTTTAGCAGTGATGGTTCTTGCCGTGCATGTCGGCCGCGATGACGCGCCGATCGAAACGAAGCGCGTGCCAAAACTCATCAAAACTCATATGGCGTTGAAGCCCGGGCCGTAGAGCTTAACGACCGAGCGCCAGCGCGATCAGGCCGAGCGTGCCGACGATGACTCGCCACCAGGCGAACAGCACGAAGCCGTGGCGGGTGACGTATGTCAAAAATGTCTTCACCACGATGACGGCGGTGATGAACGAGACCACGAAGCCGATCGCGACGATGTTCATATGGTCCATCGTCATCTCGGCGCGGTTCTTGTAGAAATCGTAGGCGAACGCGCCGATCATGGTGGGAATGGCGAGGAAGAACGAGAATTCCGCCGCCGCGCGCTTGTCGGCGCCGAGCAGCATCGCGGCGACGATGCTGGCGCCGGAACGCGACACGCCCGGGATCATCGCCACGCACTGCGCGATGCCGATATAGAGATACATCAGCAGCGGAAATTTGGTGGCGTCGTGCTCGCGCGGCTTGAGGTCGAGCTTGTCGACCCAGAGCAGGATGGCGCCGCCCACGATCAACGTGAAGCAGACGACCCAGGGGTTGAACAGTACGCTCTTGATGTATTTGCCGGCAACGAGGCCGACGACGACGGCCGGCAGGAACGCCACCAGCACGCCGATCACGAAACGGCGCGCATAGGCATCGCCCGTGAACATGCCGATCGCGACGTCCCAGAGCTTTCTGAAATACAGTCCGACGATCGCGAGGATCGCACCCAGCTGGATCAGAACCGTAAACGAATCCCAAAACGCGCCTTCACCGAGATGGAAGAAGCGCTCGGCGAGCAAGAGGTGGCCGGTCGAGGATACGGGAAGGAACTCGGTCACACCCTCGATGATGCCGAGGATCACTGCCCGTATTGCGTCTGACATATTTACGGTCCATTTCGGCTGGAAAAGCGGGGCTCTTCTCGCCTATTCCCCCCAATGCTGCAATCGCAAAATGCGAAATCACGCGCTTGCTTCGCGGTTTTGAGGGACTAGTGTGGCGCCGCACAAACATTGATGGATTCTTAAGCACCATCAAATAGTCAAAGGTTTCATGTTTACGCTATTTCATCATCCGTTCTGTCCGCATTCGCGCTTCATCCGCCTGATCGCGGGCGAATACGGGCTTGACCTGAAGCTGGTCGAGGAACGCAGCTGGGAGCGGCGCGAGGCGTTTTTGCTGCTCAATGCGGCGGGCACGACGCCCGTTCTGGTGGACGAGGAGCAGCCGCCGATCCCGGGCGCGGCCATCATCGCCGAATATGTCGACGAGGCCTATGGCGCCGGGATGGGACCCAAGCGCCTGATGCCGGAGACGACCTTCGAGCGCGTCGAGGTGCGCCGGCTGATGGCCTGGTTCAACGAAAAATTCTTCGAGGAAGTCTCGCATCCCCTCGTCACCGAGCGCATTTACAAACGTTTCATGAGCGAGGAGAACGGCGGCGGCCCGCCTTCGGCCGACGTGATGCGCGCAGCGAAAGCCAATGTGCGCTATCATCTGGCCTATATCGGCTGGCTGGCGCAGACGCGCAATTTCCTCGCCGGCGACCGGCTCACTTACGCGGATCTTGCAGCCGCGGCGCACCTTTCGGCGATCGACTATCTGGGCGACGTGCCATGGAGCGAGGACGACGCAGCAAAGGCGTGGTACGCGCGGGTGAAATCCCGTCCGTCGTTCCGTCCGCTGCTGAGCGAATGGCTGGCCGGCGTGCCGGCGTCGCGGACCTACGTGGACCTGGATTTCTGAACTCCGATCCGACTGAACTGAAGGCGGCGCTCGAACGCGAGGCGCGCGCGCTCGGCTTCGACTGCGTCGGCATCACCGCGCCGGGCACGATCGAGAGCGCCGGGAAACACTTCCTCGAATTCATCGCCTCAGGCGGCCATGGCGACATGGACTGGCTCGCGGCGCAGCCGGAGCGCCGGGTCGATCCGCGCGGACTGTGGCAGGACGTGCGCAGCGTGATCATGCTCGGCGTCAATTACGGCCCCGACCAAGATCCGCTGGCGATCCTGAAGCAGCGCACGCGCGCGGCGATCTCGGTCTATGCGCAGGGCGACGACTATCACGACCTCATCAAGAAGCGGCTGAAGGCGTTGGCGCGCTGGCTGGTCGCGACCGCCCCGTCCGAGGTGAAAGTGTTCGTCGACACCGCCGCGGTGATGGAGAAGCCGCTGGCGCAGGCCGCGCATCTCGGCTGGCAGGGCAAGCACACCAATCTGGTCTCGCGCGAGTTCGGCTCATGGCTGTTTCTCGGCGCGATCTACACCACGCTCGATCTGCCGCGCGACGCTGCCGAGATCGACCATTGCGGCTCGTGCCGGGCGTGTCTCGACATCTGCCCGACGGCGGCGTTCCCCGCGCCCTACAAGCTCGATGCGCGGCGCTGCATCTCCTATCTCACCATCGAGAACAAGGGTCCGATTCCGCAGGAATTCCGCAAGCCGATCGGTAATCGCATCTATGGCTGCGATGATTGCCTCGCGGCCTGTCCGTGGAACAAGTTTGCGCGAGAGGGGCGCGAGGCAAAGCTCGCCGCGCGCGACGAATTGCGCGCGCCTTCTCTCGCCGAACTCGCGCGGCTCGACGATGCCGCATTCCGTGCGCTGTTCACGAAATCACCGGTCAAACGCATCGGCCGCGACCGGTTCTTGCGCAACGTGCTGATTGCGATCGGCAACTCGGGCGAAGCTGCCCTGGCGGAAGAGACGCGGCGACTGCTGGATGATGCCAACCCGCTGGTACGCGGAGCTGCGGTCTGGGCGCTGGCGCAGTTGGTGTCGCGGGAGGAGTTTGATGCGATGAGGGCCAATGCGATTGCCGACGAGCAAGACGAGAGCGTGCGCGAGGAGTGGCAGCTCGCCTCCTAATTTTCGCTGTCATGCCCCGGCTTGATCGGGGCATACGCCGCGGCTTCTCGGCTCAATCACTGCCGTCTCGGCATACTGGATCGCCCGATCAAGTCGGGCGATGACACCTGTTATTTTGGCAAGAGCTTTTGCCCCCTCACTCTTACGACGCCCACCCTTGATTTCCTCACCCATTCCCGCAATCTCGCGCGCATGACAAACATGCCTTTCTTCACGCGCGACGGCGATACATTCCATCCGACGGAAGTTGCCAATGGTCCATGGGATCCGACATCGCTGCACGGCCGCGTCATCGTCGGCCTGCTCGGCTTCGCGATCGAGGAACGCCATTCCGGGCCCGAATTCGTGCCGGCGCGGCTCACGGTCGACATGTTTCGGCTGCCGACGATCGACAAACCGATTCAGGTGACGACACGCCTCGTGCGTGACGGTCTGCGCATCCGCGTGGTCGAGGCGGAATTCGTCTCCGGCGGCGTCAGCATGGCGCGCGCCTCTTGCCAGCTGCTGCGCAAGACGCAGAATCCGGAGGGCAATGTCTGGTCGCCGCCGAACTGGGAGGTGCCGAAGCCATCAGACATTCCGAAACCGACCGATCCCAGGCTCGGCATGAACGGCAAATGGACCACGCGCCCCATCGTCGGCCACATGGGCTCGCTCGGGCCGCGCCGGCTGTGGATGAGCGAGGTGCGCGAGCTCGTCGCCGGCGCCCCGATGACGCCGTTCGTCCATGTCGCCGTTGGTGCCGATTTCGCCAGCCCGTTTGCCAACGCCGGCGACAAGGGACTCGGCTACATCAACAGCGACGTCACGATCTATCTGCACCGCCTGCCGGTGACGAAGTGGATCGGCTTCGAGGTGGTGAACCACCACGCCACCGACGGCGTCGCGATCGGCGAATGCTGGCTCTATGACGAACAGGGCCCGATCGGCACCGCGACGGTCGCAGCGCTGGCCCAGCGCAAGCCGATGGCAAAAGCGCCGCCGCCGTAGCCACACTGCGATTCGGGGGGATCGCGCAGCGATGACCCCGCTCAACAATCTCTGGATTCTCTGATGCGCGATTGCGCACCGTAGTTCGCGCTCCGCGCGCCCCGGAATGACGGCTAGAGCGCGATGAGATTTGGATAATCGTCATCGCGCTTTAGCTTGTTGTTTACGCATGATCTTTCCGGAAAACCGCTTCGCACTTTTCCGGATCATGCTTTAGACGAGATGCCGCCGCATCTCGGGGCGCGCCTTCAGCTCGGCGCCCTGCTTGGCCACGATCTTCGCGATTCTTTCGGGTGCGAACTTCAAATCGACGAACGCCGGCGCGGTATTGGCGACCTCGTGATAGCTCGCGATCTTGCCGTCACGCAGCGTCATGACGGCAACGCCCTCGAACATCGCCCGCGCACCGTTCGCTTCCGGCAGGGTTGATTTGTAGCTGAAGGTGTAGCGCGCATAGAGCGTGGTGCCGTCGGTGACGGGCTCGTGCATGTCCCAGCGGAAATCGGTCGCCGTACGATAGAACCAGTCATCGATCATCGCGGCGATCTTCGCGCGGCCGGCGAAGGCGCCGTAGAACACGTCGTGATAGACCCCGTCTTCGGTGAACAGCTCGGCGAAGGCACGGCCGTTGCGCTGCTCGACGGCATCGCAGAAAGCGCGCAGCATGGCGGTGGTGGTCATTGGCGCATCTCCCAATTTCTCCGTCATGCCCGGGCTTGCCGCCTTCGCTAAAGCTTCGGCGGCCGCGCACCCTTGTCGCCCCGGCGTAGCCTTGGCGGAGCCGGGACCAGGGCATCCAGTACGCCGCGGCTTCTCGGTTCAAGCACAGCCGTGGCTGGAATACTGGATCGCCCGGTCAAGTGTTCAGCCCGGGGACATGACCGACGGGTGTTCGGGGACATAGCCGACACATCATAGTGCAGGGATTTGGCAGTAAAGGAGGCCAAGTCCATGCCCTGGCGAGAGGTGTCGGTGATGGATCAGCGGCGGGAGTTCGTGCGGCTTGCGATGCAGGAGGGAGCGAACCGGCGGGAGCTCTGCC
>Ga0209589_1000035_pt1 | contig 134091 bp, 124 predicted proteins | sample CowpeawhiteBW_FD_187525 | JGI IMG/M metagenome (GOLD analysis project Ga0209589, IMG submission 187525) | Root nodule microbial communities of legume samples collected from California USA - Cow pea white BW (SPAdes) (version 2) | ecosystem: Host-associated > Plants > Roots > Nodule | place...
CCCGCTTCCGCAACTGGGGCCTGCAGCGGTTTATGGTCCGCGGCCTCGAAAAGGTCCAAACGGTGCTGCGCTGGTTCGCCCTCACCAACAACATCCTGGCCGGACACCGCCTGCTGCAGGCCGCCGCCTAATCAAACAATCACCGCTAGCCTCTGCCCGCCGCAGTCCCTCTCCGCTAAAGCTGCCAACCTTCAATTAGATTCACAGCCTCTCAGGATGACGTCTTGTGTTGCGGCACAATAGTAGACCCTCATGGTGAGGAGCGCCGCTTGCGGCGCGTCTCGAACCACGAGGCCGAGTACGTGCGCAGCCGCCCAAGGCGGCATATGCGATAGCCCTGCCCTGAAAGGGGAAGGTCGGGATGGGGGTCAGCCACAGGCGACGCTCCACGCGGAGAGACCAGATCCCGCCCGCTTTGCTCTGACGAGCAAAGCGACCTCCCTCTTTTCAAGGGAAGGTTAAGCCCGCGGCTCGCCGAGTGTGTGCATCAGGCGGTTGGCCCAGCCGAACAGCGCCGCCGAGAGCACGAGGTCGAGCTGTTCGAGCTCGCTCAATCCGGCGTCCGCGAGCGCCTTCGCATCCTCAGTGCCGATCTCGACCGGCGTGGTCGAGAGCTTGGTCGCGAAATCGAACAACGCCTGGTCGCGCGGCGGCAGCCTGGCGGCGCGCTCGTCGGCGAAGATGGCCTCGATCACCTCGGTGCGGCGGGTGATGCCGATGAAGCGCGAGGCGTGCACGGCGGCGCAATAGACGCAGCGATTGACGACGGACGCGCCGACGGCGCCGAGCTCCCGCTCGGCCGACGATAGTCCGTCCTTGCCGTACATGATCAGATTGAACAGCGGCGAGCGCACCTCGAGCGATTCCGGATCATGCGCGAGCGTGAGGACGTAGGGCGAGAACCCTGTGTTCGACGGCGTCACCTTCATCGCCTTGAGTTGCTCGGGCGTCGCGGTCGCCAGATCGACCGGTTTCACATAGGGTACCCAGGTCGGGACCTTGGCGGTGAAGTGATGGACAGCTTCACTCATTGCACGCCTTTCAGGACCTTCAGGCCGGCGACCACCCGAAGCTGATAATTGACAAAGGCCGCGAGCTCGGCGAGCCGCACGATGTCGGGCTCGGCAACGCCGGCCACCTTGAGCCGCTCGATGTCCTGACGCGTCGCCTCGCGCGGCGCGACGGTCAAGAGATCGGCGTGGCGCGCCACGGCATCCAGCCGCGGCTCGCCGCAGGTGCCATCGGGCTGCGCCAGCGGCGCGACGTCGAGATCGCCGGAATGGGCCAGATAAGTATCATAGTGCCCCGCCAGCTCGTCATTGCCGACGTGGCGGCACATTCGCGCCGCGAGCGCGGCCCGCAGGGCGTGGCTCAACCCGCCGGGATCGCGCGGTAGCAGGACCGCGTCGTGGGCGGCTTCGCTGAGGCGCAGGATCTCGCTCCGCATCTTGACCGCGTCAGCAAGCTTCGAGGCGGCCGGGATGCCGGCAAAGGTTTCGATCAGCGTCGTCATGCGGCCTCTCGGGGGTCACGTGGGTTCGGAACGTCCTCGACCGCAACGCCAAGAGGCTGCGTACCGCCGAGGAACGCATTCAATGCAGCTTCATACGGGGCCGGATCGAGCCCGCGCGCGGCAAGCCACGTGGGTTCATAATAGGTCTGGCGGTAGCGCTCGCCGGAGTCGCAGATCAACGTGACCAGCGATCCGGTCTTGCCGGCGTCGCGCATCTCCGACGCCAGGCGGCAGAGCGCCAGGAAATTGGTGCCGGTCGAGCCGCCGACCGCGCGGCGCAACAGGCGCGACAGCACATTCATCGCCGCAATCGATGCGACGTCCGGGATCTTCATCATCCGATCCACGACGCCAGGCACGAACGACGGCTCGCAGCGCGGCCGGCCGACGCCTTCGATGAGCGAGGGCCGCTCGCAGACATGGGAGTGGTCCTGGGTGCGGAAGCAGTCGAAGAAGGCAGAATGCTCGACATCGGCGACGCAGAGCCGGGTCGGAAACTGGCGATAGCGCAGATAGCGTCCGATGGTCGCCGAGGTGCCGCCGGTGCCGGCGCCCATCACGATCCACTTAGGCAGCGGGCGTTGCTCGCCTTTGAGCTGGGTGAAAATCGACTCGGCGATGTTGTTGTTGCCGCGCCAATCGGTGGCACGCTCCGCGAAGGTGAACTGGTCGATGTAGTGACCGCCGAGACGCGCCGCCAGCGCGGCGGCCTCCGCGTAGAGCGCCCGGCCGTCGTCGATCAGATGACAATTGCCGCCGTAATGCTCGATCGCAGCGATCTTCTCGGCCGAGGTCGTGCGCGGCATCACCGCGTAGAACGGCACGCCGATCATCTGGGCAAAGTAGGCCTCCGAGACCGCGGTCGAGCCGGACGATGCCTCCACAACCGCGGTGCCTTCGCGGATGTGCCCATTGCACAGCGCGTAGAGGAACAGCGAGCGCGCGAGCCGATGCTTGAGGCTGCCGGTCGGGTGGGTCGATTCGTCCTTCAGGTAGATGTCGATGCCCGCGAGCGCCGGCACGATCAGCCGCATCAGGTGCGTGTCGGCGGTCCGGCACTGATCGGCCTCGATCGCCGCGACGGCGTCGTCAACCCAGCCGCGCCGATAGCTCGGCCCGGCCGAAGCGGATTGGCGGGGAGACATGAACCCGTTCGACATGGCGCCATGCAACCATAATTCGTACCTTGCATCAAGAATCTTCTATCATTCTAAAAATAGATGATACAGAATTCGCTTATGCAAGACGATGTGATCGATATTCGCCTATTGGAGGCCTTCGCCGCCGTGATGTCGGCCGGCAGCATCACCGGCGCGGCGCGGCTGCTGGGCCGGTCGCAACCGGTGGTGACACGGCAGATCCAGGATCTGGAGACCGACGTCGGCTATCTGCTGTTTTCCAGAAACGGGCCCCGCATCAGCCCGACACCGAAGGGCATCCTGTTCCACGCCGAGGTCGAACGACTGCTGCTCGGGCTGAAGCACATTCGCGATCGTGCGGCCGCGATCGGCGCCGGCGCGTTGCCGGTGCTCAGTCTCGCCGCGATCCCGGCGCTTGCGGGCGGCATCGTGCCGATCGCACTGGCGACGGTGGAGCACACGCTGCTGCCGCGGCAGGTCCACGTGCAGGCGCTCTCGGCCGAGAACGTGGTGCAGTCGGTGTTGTCGCAATCCGTGGATTTCGGGCTCGCGAGCCTGCCGGTGCAGCACCCGGGCCTTGACGTGCAATGGGTCTGCGAGGTGCCCTGCGTGGCGTGCCTTGCCGCGGATCATCCGCTCGCCCGGCGCAAGGTGATCCGCCTGAAGGATCTCGACGGTCGCCGGCTCCTGACCATGGCGAACCCGTATCGGCTTCGCCGCCGCGTCGACGAGGCGATCGCGCGGGCCGGCGCTGCGCCGGCGGAGATCATCGACACCAACTCCTCGCTGACGGCGATTGCTATGGCGAAGCGGTCGCTCGGGATTGCGATCGTCGAGCCGGTGCTGACCTCGAGCCTTGCGATGGAAGGTGTCGTCACGCGCCCGCTCGACATCGCCATTCCTTTCCTGTTCGCCGCGGTTTCACCGACCGGGCGCGAGCTGACGCCGACGGTCGCGGCAATCAACGATGCGCTGCGCACGGCGGTCACGCTGATGCCCGGGGCGAAGCTGCACGGCGGTGAAGCCGCGCTGTCCGAACCCGCCGGCGCACCCGAGGCATTCGAGAGAGAACGTTCATGACAGTGACCGCGGCCGGGGCAATCGGACTAGCCGCGCTCGAAGCGCGCCTGAAGCAGGATCTCGCCTGGCTCGAGCTCCCGTCGAAATCCTGGGTGCCGCGCCGTGTGGTCGATGGGCAAGACGTCGTTGACGTCGTGATCGTCGGCGCTGGAATGGCGGGCCTCGTCACCTCAGGCGTGCTGAAGCGTCTTGGTGTCGACAACCACCTTGTGCTGGACCGCGCACCGGCCGGGCGCGAAGGACCGTGGGTCACCTTCGCGCGGATGCGAACGCTGCGTTCGCCGAAGGAGCTGACGGGTCCGGCGATGGGCCTGCCGGCGCTGACCTTCCGCGCGTTCTACGAGGCGCAATACGGCGAGGCGGCGTGGAAGGCCCTCGACCGCGCGCCGCGACCGATGTGGATGGATTACCTGATCTGGTATCGCAAGGTGCTCGACCTGCCTGTGCGCAACGAGGTTTCGGTCGAACATATTCACGCCCGGCCCGACGATCTGCTGGCGCTCGACATCCGCGAAGCGGGCCGCACGCGACAGCTTCTCGCGCGCCATGTCGTGCTGGCGACCGGGCGCGACGGCCTCGGCGGCCCCTATGTCCCGCCGATCGCGGACAAGATCGACAAGCGCTTCTGGGCGCACTCGGCCGAGGCGATCGACTTCGCGCGCCTGCGCGGCAAGCGCGTCGCCGTGGTGGGCGCCGGCGCCTCCGCGATGGACAATGCGGCAACTGCGCTCGAGGCCGGGACCGCCAGGCTCGACCTCTTCATCAGGCGACCGGACATTCCACGCATCAACAAGTTCACCGGGATCGGCAGCCAGGGCGTCGTGCACGGCTTTGCCGGCTTGCCCGACGATTGGAAGTGGCGCTTCCTCGATCACACGCTGAAGGCGCAGACGCCGCCGCCGCGGCCGAGCGTGCTGCGCATCTCGGCTCACAAGCAGGCGCGTTTTCATCTGGCGAGCCCGGTCATCGATCTCGCGGTCGACAACGACCACCTCGTGGTGACCACGCCCAAGGGCCGTTACGCGACCGACTTCATCATCTTCGGCACCGGCTTCAAGGTCGACCTCGGCCTGCGCCCCGAGCTGTCCGAATTCGCGCCCCACATCCGCCTGTGGTCCGATCGCTTCGCAACCCCCGAAGGAATGGCCAATCCGGAGCTGGAATCCTCGCCCGATCTCGGCGACAGCTTCGAGTTCCTGGAGAAAGTGCCGGGCGCCTGTCCGGCATTGTCACGCCTGCACTGCTTCAACTATCCGGCAACCCTGAGCCACGGCAAGCTCAGCGGCGATATCCCGGCGATCAGCGAGGGCGCCGATCGCCTCGCGCGCGGGCTCGTTCGCCGGCTCTTCGTCGAAGATCGCGAACGCCATTTCGAGAACCTCAAGGCGTTCGCGACGCCAGAAATCCTCGGCGACGAATGGACCGATGCCGACGCAACACAACCGGCCAAATAGAGACCGGATTCAGCAACGAACGGGGGAGCGCAAATGCAGACGACCAAGAGGAATGCCATCGTGGCCGCGATCGCCGGCAATGCGATGGAATGGTACGACTTCACGATCTTTGCCCTGATGACCCCGGTCATCAAGAACCTGTTCTTTCCGGTCGATCCGAACATTCCCGGCAGCGACCTCAACGCGCTGTTGCTGACGACTGCATTGTTTGGCGCCGGCTTTGTGATGCGGCCGATCGGCGGCCTCGTGCTCGGCTATTTCGGCGATCGCAAAGGGCGCAAGGCGGCGATGACGCTCGGCATGGCGTTGATGGCGCTGGCGGTCGCGATGCTGGCGCTGGCGCCGACCTACGCCACCGCCGGAATCGCGGCACCGCTCATCGTGCTGGTTGCCCGCCTCCTGCAAGGCTTCTCGGTTGGCGGAGAGTTCGGCACCTCCACCGCCTACCTGATCGAGGCCGCTCCGCCGGGCCGCACCGGCTTCTACGGCTCGTGGCAGATCACGGGGCAACTGATGGCGAACGTGCTCGGCGCAACGCTCGGCGCCGGCCTGACGCTCCTGTTCACGCAGCAGCAGTTGATCGCGGGCGCATGGCGGATCCCGTTCTTCGTCGGCCTCGCGATCGTCCCGATCCTGCTCTACATGCGCGCCAGGCTCGTCGAGCCCGATGCGCTTCGCAAGGATCGGGCGACCGCGCAGAAAGCCGCCTTCGCGAACGACCTCAAGAGCCCCGGCCGCAACTACCTGATCGGGATGGGAATGGTGGTCGCGAGCGCGGTCTCCTTCTATGTCACTTTCGGATACACAGTGACCTACGCCAAGGAGGTGCTGAAGCTGCCGTTGATGCAGAGCTTCCTGGTGCAGATGATCGCGGCGATCGTGATGGTGATCGTCGTCCCGATCGCCGGCGCGGTCTCCGACCGCTATCCGCGCAAGCCGCTTCTGCTGGTATCACTGATCGGCTATTTCGTATCGCTCTACCCGCTGTACAGTTGGGTGATTGCCGAGCCCACGATCCTCAAGCTGCTGGTCGCCCAGGTCGTGATCGGGTTCTTCAGCGCGTTCTTCCTCGGCGTCTACTGCACTACGCTTGTGGAGCTGTTCCCGGTTCGAATCCGTTCGACCTCGCTGTCGATCGTCAACAATGTCGCGGTGCTGATCTCCGGCGGCTTCGCCCAGTTCTTCGTCACCTGGCTGATTGCGCTCACTGCCTCGCCGTTGGCACCGATCTTCTACGTGACGATCGGTGTGGGCCTCGGCCTGATCTCCGTGCTCGCGATGCGGCCTACTGACGCCAAGCCACGATGAGCGATTTGCGCTGCGCTACGTGGCCGCGCCGGCCGCCGCGGCCGGCCGGTCGTCGTTGCGCCGTGGCGTCCCATGGGCCCGACCGATATTGTCGAGGAATTGCCGCACGCTCTCGCGCCAGGTGAACGTCAGGGCGTAGGCGCGGCATTTCTCGCGCGGCACAAGCAGCGCGCCAAGCGCGGCGCGCCGCAGGTCGGGATCGAGGCAGCCGCAGCCTGATTCGCCGATGACGTCGCGCGGACCCATCACCGGAAAGGCGGCGACCGGCAGACCGCACGCCAGCGCTTCGAGAAGCACCATTCCGAATGTATCGGTCAGGCTTGGGAACACCATGACATCGGCCGACGCGTAGACATCCGCGAGCGCCCTGCCCGTCCGCGTGCCGAGAAAATGCGCGTGCGGAAATCGCGATTGCAGGCAGCCACGCAATGGCCCGTCTCCGACCACGACTTTCGAGCCCGGCAGGTCGAGAGCGAGAAAGGCCTCGAGGTTCTTCTCGACCGCAACCCGCCCGACATAAAGAAACACCGGCTCCGGGAAATTGAGCGGCCGCCAGGCGCGGGGCCGGAACAGGTCGGCATCGACACCGCGCGTCCACGGCATCAGATTGCGGAATCCATGCGTCTTCAACGCCCGCTCCAGCGATGGAGAGCCAACCATGGTGCCGTCGCCGCCGTTGTGAAAGCGGCGCAACGCCGCATAGCTCCACCGCAGCGGCACCGGCAGCCGTGCCGCCAGATATTCGGGGAAACGGGTGTGATAGCTGGTCGTGAACGGATAACCGCGCTTCCGGCACACATGCCGCGTGATCCAACCGATCGGGCCCTCGGTCGCAATATGCACGGAGTCCGGACGCGCGGCGGCGATCGCGCGCTCGATGCGTCTGATCGACGCCAGCGCAAGGCGAATCTCGCGGTAGCCCGGCAGCGGCACGGTGCGGAAATCGCCCGGCGTGATAAAGGCAAGGTTCGCGCCAAACTCGGGCGCCTCGCTGGCGAGATATTCCAGCGAGCGAACCACCCCGTTGATCTGCGGCCGCCAGGCGTCGGTTGCGATCAGCACCCGCATCAGGCGACCGCCTTAACGAAGGGGACCAGATCCGTCTCGGCCGATGCCCTTCGTCGTTGCGCGTCGACCCAGCGGATGATCTCGAACTGGCCGTCATAGCGCTCGACCACACCGGTGCAGGATTCCACCCAGTCCCCGGTGTTGATGTAGCGGACGCCGAACTGATCATGGATTGCCGCGTGGTGGATGTGGCCGCAAATCACGCCCTGCACGCCATGCTGCCGCGCTTCCGACGACAACACTTGCTCGAACTGGCCGATGTGATTGACCGCATTCTTGACTCGCAGCTTCGCCCAGGATGGGAACGACCAATAGGCAAGGCCGAACCGGGCCCTGATCCAGTTGAGCCAGACGTTGCAGGCCAAGGCCGCGCGATAGCCGGCATCACCGAGCAGAGCGAGCCACCGCGCGTGCCGCACGACGACATCGAAATGATCGCCGTGAACGACGAGATAGTCACGGCCGTCGAGGCCGCGATGGATCGCGCGCTCAACCACCTCAATGCCGGCGAACATTGCACCGGCATAGTCGCGCAGGAATTCGTCGTGATTGCCGGGAACGTAGACCAGCCGGCGGCCCCGGCGCGCGAGCTCGACCAGCTCCTGCACGACGGCATTATGCGTCTTCGGCCAGTACCAGCTCGAACGCAGGCGCCAGCCGTCGATGATATCGCCGACCAGAAACAAGGTTTCGGCATCGTGGTGGCGCAGGAAGTCGATCAACTGCTCGGACTGACAGCCCTTGGTGCCGAGATGGACGTCGGAGATGAAAAGGCTCCGGACCTTGACGACATCCGGCGAGGAGGGGCGCGGCTGATGCGGACGACGTTGGACATCCGCTGCGGCCTCGGCGGCCCGACCAGTTTTGCCGTCTTCAAATGCTGACATGACGGCCAGAGCCAAGTCCGCCACGACCTTCGTCGCATCGCGGTTGGCGCATCGCCTTAAGATCGAGCGGTGCCAGTGAATGCCTACGGCAAGAACCAACAGCGCGACCTCCGCGCTGCGATGCCGCCCGTCGGATGCCGCGACACCAAACTGATAGCTCGCGAGCAGCGTCAGCACTGCCGCGGCAGCGCGCTCCAGGACATGCGAGCCGGGCGTCAAGCGGGATAGTCTCATGCGCCTTCCTTCAGGGGCAGGCGCGACGACATCGCGCGCGGCGGCGCTAGGCAAGGCGGCGCCATCGCGCGCCGGTAGAGGCGAATGCCCAGGACGATCGCGACCTCCACGGTGATCAGGATGGCGACGACCCAGAAGCCGATGCTGACTGGATCATGGCCGCTGCCGCGCAGCGCATAGCCCAAACTGAGGAACGGCATGTTCCAGATCAACGTGCCGATCGCGGTCGCCGCCACGAACGCGCGCGGCTCAAGCCTCAGCACGCCGGCGGGCAAGGCCAGATAAATCCGAACCGTCGGCAAGGTTTGACCGATCAGCGTGACCCAGAAATGATTGCCGCGATAGGCATCGGTGAGCTGGCGGTAGAGCGATAGCCGCAGGAACACGAACTTTCCAAAGCGCGTCACCAGGCTCTCGATGCGTTGCGAGCCGAGCGCGCGCCCGAGCCCGTACCAGCCGATGGCACCGACGACCGATCCGACGCTCGTCGCCGCGATGGTCATGACCAGCATCGTGCTGTCGGAAATCGTCAGGCCGATCAGCATCAGCAGAACATAGGACGGCAGCAGCGGCACGAACTTCTCGGCGAGGGCCAAGCAGCCCACGCCTAGCAGGCCGAACTGCAGAAACATTGCGATCGTACTCGACGTATCCATGGCGCGCTCGATCAGGCGTGGGGGTGGCGCCGGGTGATCCGGTACACCGAGGCTGGAGGCAGGTTGCGAAAGGTCTGGCCGATGCAGCTCGCCTGCAGGTCAAGGCGATCCAGGACTGCGCCTGCAACGGGACAGCGCGGGCCATAGGTAATTTGATAGAACGCGCCGTCGTGGCGGAGATAGCCGAACGCGCCGTCGAGGATGGCCAGGACCTTTTCCTGCGGCATGGCGAGAAGACCGAGCCCGCTGACGACGGCGCCGACCGGCGCGTCCTCGAACAGTCTCTCCTTCCGCAGCCAGGCCGCGTCCATCCACAGCACCCGCGCTCCTGGGAAGCGTCGCTGCAGCAGCGGGATGAATTCGGAGCCATATTCGATCAGCGTCAAGTCGCGCTGCCGCACGCCGCGACGAAGCAACGCGCGCGTGAATACGCCGGTGCCAGGGCCAAGCTCGAGGACGGGGCCGGTGTCGGCCGTGATCTCCTGCGCCATCAGCGACGACACAGCCGGCCCGGACGGGGCGACCGCCGCGACCTGCAACGGATTGCGCACCCATGCGCGGAAGAACGGCAGGATGTCAGCCGCCGACATGCTGGCATCTCCTCGCGATGAGAGCAGTGCCGGTCGCGCGGCGGCAATTCGTTGACAAGGCCATTCACATGTCTTTCGCGTTGCGGGTATCCGCGATCGAGATCGGAAGACACCCGCCGGGTTGACCAGTGTCCGTCGGCAACATGGCGACTGCGCCGGCCCCGACGACCGCTTGATTCGCACGTGAAGCTTGCGCGAGCCTGTCGCGAGGCCGCGAACGCCGGAAAAAAGGCGGACCGACAACAGATTCGATTGGCGAGAGCCGCAAGGTTGCCGCAATGAAGAGGGCGTAAAGTCGGCGGAACGAACCGATGCAAGGATGCAGGCGGCGAATGCGAGTGCTGTTGGTGGAAGATCAGCCGGACATGGTCGCGGCGCTGCGCGCAGCGCTCGCGCGCCACGACATGCTGGTCGATCACGCGCCGGATCTCTCCGAAGCCGAGGCGATCGCAGCGGAAGGCAACTACGACGCGATCGTGCTCGATCGCCAACTACCGGATGGCGACGGCCTGTCGCTGATCCCGAAGTTGCGCGGGAGCGGCAACGCGGTGCCGGTGCTGGTGCTCACCGCACGCGGCGAGCTCGCGGATCGGGTCACCGGCCTCGACAGCGGCGCGGACGATTATCTCGGCAAGCCGTTTGCGTTCGAGGAACTGCTGGCGCGGCTCCGCGCGCTGTTGCGCCGGCCGGCCAATGTGCAGAACCATGTTGCGCGGATCGGCCGCCTGTCGTTCGACTTCACTCATCGTGAGGCGAGCGTCGGCGAGCATGCCCTGGAGATGCCGCGGCGTGAACGGCTGGTGCTTGAAACACTGCTGCACCGCATGGGGCGCATGGTGCTGCGCGCCGCGTTGATGGAGGCTGTTTATGGCCTCGACGACGAGGTTCAGCCCAATGCGCTGGACACCCACGTGTCGCGGTTGCGCCGCCGGCTCGCAGACGCCGATGCCGGCGTGACGATCAACGGGGTGCGCGGCCTCGGCTATGTCCTGCGGGAGACGCCGTGAGCGTGCTGCGACCGCGTTCGCTCACCTGGCGCCTGGTCGGACGACTCGCAGGGTTGCAAGCCGTGATGCTGACCCTCCTGATTCTGCTGATCGGGCTGGTCGCGATCGGCCTGCTGCGAGCCGGGCTGCTGATCGGCGAGTACGAGGGCAGCACGCTCGATGCGCTGCGCGACGCGATCGCCCGCGATGCCGTGGGCCAATTGATCCTGCGCCAGACGCCGGAATTGACGGCGCTGCGCGCCGAGCACGCCGATCTCTGGTTCGTCATCCGCGACGCCGACGGGCACCGGCTCTCCGAAGGCACGGTGCCGCCGCGGTTTGCGCCGATCGCTTCAGTGCTCGGTCAGGTGAGCGAGGCGCGGCTCAAATGGGACGCCGCCGAAGGCGGGCCGCCTTCGGGGCTCGTCAAGTCGGTCGATACGGCGGCAGGACGGGTGCAGATACTGACCGGAACCTACGGCCAACTATCGATATGGCGTGCGGTGGAGAGCACGCCCCTGGTGTTCCTGAACATGATCCTCCCGATCATCGTGCTGATGACGCTGGCCACGCTGGTCGCAACCCCGTTCGTGGTGCGACGGACCATGAAGGGACTCGAGCACGCTGCCATGGAAGCCGAGCGCATCGACATCGACCAACGCGGCGTGCAGTTGCCGCTCGACAAGGTGCCGGTCGAAATTGCTCCGCTGGTGAAGGCGATCAATGCGGCCCTCGGCCGCCTCGACAAAGGCCATGAGCGTCATCGCCGTTTCCTTGCCGACGCCGCGCACGAGCTCCGGACTCCGATCGCCATCCTGTCGACGCGGGTCGCCTCGCTGCAGGCCGGACCCGAGAAGACCCGTCTGCTCGAGGACGCGACCCGCCTCAACGTCATGGCCGGCCAGCTTCTGGATCTGCAACGGCTCGATCAGCGAACCGACACGTTCGCAGCAGTCGATCTCGTCGGCGTCGCTCGGCAGGTCGTTCTCGACCTGGCGCCGCTCGCCTTCGCGGCGGGTTATGAAATGTCGTTTGAGCACGAGGACGAGTCGATTGTCGTGACGGGGGATCAGACCTCGCTCGAACGCGCGCTCACCAACCTGGTGCAAAACGCCATCGACCACGGGCAACAGCGCGGCACGATCCTGGTCCGGGTGATGACGGCCGGCCGGATCGAGGTCTCAGACGACGGCAACGGCATCCCAAGGGAAGAACGCGAACAAATATTCGAACCGTTCCACCGCCTGCATCCGGGCGGACGCGGCGCCGGCCTCGGCCTCGATCTGGTGCAGACCATCATGGACCTGCATGGCGGCCGGATCGAGGTCGACGAGGCGCCGTCCGGCGGCGCCTGCATGCGAATGGTGTTTCCGGTGGTTCGCCCGTCTAAAGCGTGATGAGATGAGATTGAACTAGAGCGGCAACGGAGATTCACCTCTCCCTTGGGAGAGGTCGGCGCGTAGCGCCGGGTGAGGGGTTACGGTCCCTCATTAGAGCCGCGGCCCCTCACCCGATTTGCTGCGCAAATCGACCTCTCCCCGTCGGGGAGAGGTGAACCGCCTTTGCGGTCGAGCTGATTCCATCTCAAGTCATCTTGCTCTAGCGATGGCCAAACGTGCGCCGCCACCATCACCCGTGATACGGGGAGCAGGGCTGTCGCATTGCCCCCCCGATCCATGGAACGTCTTCGGCTGTCAGACCGGCGGCGGGTTCAGCCGCGCAAAGCCCTCCTGGATGCGATAGGGGTAATATGGATAGCCCGGCATCACTCCGCTTGCTTTGTCGAGACGCGCGATCTGATCCGGTGTCAGCGACCACCCGACCGCACCGAGATTGTCGCGGAGCTGCGCCTCGTTGCGCGCGCCTATGATCACCGACGACACGCTGGGCCGCGTGAGCAGCCAGGCGATGGCGATCTGTGGCACGCTGCGCCCGCTCTCCGCAGCGACCGCGTCCAGCGCATCGACGATCGCATAGAGCTTCTCGTCGTCGACCGGCGGCCCGAATTGTGCGGTCTCATGTAGGCGACTTTGCTTTGGCAGCGGCTGGCCGCGTCTGATCTTGCCGGTGAGCCGGCCCCAGCCGAGCGGACTCCAGACCAGCGCGCCGACGCCCTGATCGAGCGCGAGCGGCATCAGCTCGGATTCGTAGTCGCGGCCGACCAGCGAGTAGTAGACTTGATGCGCCACGTAGCGCGGCCAGCCATGATGGTCAGCGATGGCCAGCGACTTCATCAACTGCCAGCCGGAGAAATTCGAGACGCCGACATAGCGCAGCTTGCCGGCGCGCACGAGCGCTTCGAGCGTCGATAGCACCTCGTCGATCGGCGTGAACGCGTCGAAGGCGTGAAGCTGCAGCAGGTCGATATAGTCGGTGCCGAGCCGCCGGAGGGCCGCGTCGACTGCGGCAACGAGACGGTGCCGCGACGTGCCGGCATCGAGCGGGCCGTCGCCCATCGGCAGACCGGTTTTGGTGGAGATCAGCACCTTGTCGCGGCGGCCCTTGATGGCGGCGCCGAGAATTTCCTCGGACGCGCCGTTGGAATAGACGTCGGCCGTGTCGAACAGGTTGACGCCGGCGTCGAGGCAGATGTCGATCAATCGGCGTGCCTCGTCGACGCCGCTCCGCCCCCATGCCGAGAACAGCGGGCCCTCGCCGCCGAACGTGCCGGTGCCGAAGCTGAGCCCCGGTACTTTCAGACCGGAGGCGCCGAGATTGCGATATTTCATGACTTAACTCCTTCTGATCCGGTTCATTCCGCCGGGCACTGCGCCGCCAGAACGGCGGGACGATCGAGGCGCAGGCTCCACAACGCCAGCAGCAGTCCGACCGCGGTGATGAGCGCGGCCACCAGCGGCAGCGCGCCGAGGCCGAGACCGCGATCGATCGTCACGCCACCGGCCCAGGCGCCGAGCGCATTGCCGAGATTGAAGGCCGCGATGTTGAGGCTCGACGCCAATGTGCGCCCTTCCGCGCCGGCGGCTTCGAGCACGCGAAGCTGCAACGGCGCGACGGTCGCAAACGCGGCGATGCCGAGCACGAACAACAGCGCCACGGCCATTGCCTTGATCGAGACGACAGCGGCGAGCGCCACGAGCACCATGGCGAGGCCTCCGAGCGTCACGAGCAGCGCACGTGCGAGCCCCTTGTCGGCGAGCCGTCCGCCCGCGACATTGCCGATCGCAAGGCCTGCGCCAAACACCAGCAAGATCGGCGAGACCGCGGCATCCGAGAATCCGGTGAGCCGTGTCAAAATCGGCTGCACATAGGTGAACACCGCGAACAGGCCGCCGAAACCGAACACCGTCATCGCCAGCCCGAGCAGGACCTGCGGACGCCCCAGCACCGCGAGTTCCTGGCGCAGCGGCGCCGGCTTATCGTCAGCTCCGACATGGCCGGGCACCAGCACGGCCAGCACGACGAAGGCGATAACGCCGATCGCCGCCACCGCCCAGAACGCGGCGCGCCATCCGAGCATCAGGCCGAACCAGGCGCCGAACGGCACGCCCAGCAACGTCGCCACGGTCAGGCCGATGAACATTGTCGCGATCGCGGATGCGCGCTTGTCTTCGGCGACGAGGCTCGTTGCCACCACCGAGCCGACACCGAAGAACGTGCCGTGCGCCAGCGAGGTGAGGATGCGCGCCGCCATCAGCAGCGCATAGCTCGGCGCCAGCGCGCAGGCCGCGTTGCCCAGCGTGAAGATCGCCATCAGCGCCAGCAGCACCGCTTTGCGCGGCATCCGCCGCGTCGCCAGCGTGAGGATCGGTGCGCCGACGAACACGCCGAGCGCGTAACCGGAGATCAGGAGCCCCGCCGCGGAGACCGAGACCTGCATGTCGGCGGCGACCTGCAGCAACAGCCCCATGATGAGGAATTCGGTGGTGCCGATGCCAAAGGCACCGGCGGTCAGGGCAAGTACAGCAGCAGGCATAGGTCGCTCCGGAACGAATGAGATTTCCGGGATGCGACATAGCGGTCAGGTTCCAAAAGGATTAGAATGGCCTCAATCCAATCATTTGTGACATGAATTCAATATGGCTCGTCTCGATACCAACCGCTCCGGCGAGATGGACGTCTTTGTCCGCGTCGTCGATCTCGGCGGCTTCACCGCCGCGGCGAACAGCCTGCGCCTGACGCCCTCGGGCGTCAGCAAGCTGGTCTCCCGGCTCGAGACGCGGCTCGGCACCCGGCTCGTCAACCGCACCACGCGCAAGCTTCAGCTCACCGAGGAAGGGCAGGCCTTCTACCAGCGCGCCCAGCGCATCCTCGCCGACATCGATGAGGCGGAGCGCGAGGCCGCCTCCTGCGTGCCGCGCGGTCACCTCACCGTCAACAGCAACATCCCGTTCGGCATGCTGCACGTGATGCCGCTATTGCCGCGCTTCATGAGCGAGCATCCCGACATTACGCTGGACATCGTGCTGACCGACACGCTGGTCGACCTGATGCAGGAGCGCGCTGACATCGCGATCCGTGTCGGACCGCTCGGCGCCTCGCGGTTGATCGCGCGCAAGCTCGGTACGAGCCGCATGGCCGTTGTCGCCGCCCCCTCCTATCTCGCCCGCTTCGGCACACCGAAGACGCCGGCCGATCTCGCCGCTCATCGCGGTATCGGCTGGACCTTTCCACGCAGCATCCGCGGCTGGCCGTTCCGCCGCGGTGAGCGGATCGAGGAGGCCCTGCCGCCGCCGGTCGCACGCGCCAGCGACGGCGAGACCGCACGCCAACTGACGCTCGGCGGCATCGGGCTCGCACGGCTGGCGCTGTTCCATATCGGCCCCGACATCGAGGCCGGCCGCCTGGTCCCGGTGTTGCAGACTCTCAATCCCGGGGACCGCGAGGACATCCACGCGGTCTATGTCGGCCATGCCGGGCCGTTGCCGGCGCGCGTGCGGGCCTTCATCGATTTCCTCGCCCAACACGTCCGCATCGGCGACCCGGCACTGCGCCATGGCGCAGACGGAAAGTGGAAGATCGCACCCGGCCGGTGAGCATTCAATGAAGGACGTTTCCTCGGCACTTCAGTCGGTCACTGAATCGATCCGCATCGCGGCAGAGCCGATCCATGTCTGGAACGTGATCGTCGATCCCTGCGCCGGCGAGACCTGGCGCAACGCCCATTTCAAGACCGATTGGAGCATTGGTGCGGCCATCGAGATCGAAGCGGAGATTGGCGCAAAACGTTACCGCGACAAGGGACGCGTCATCGACGTCGAACCACCGTCGCGGCTCGCGTATAGCTATTGGTCGCGGGTGTCCGGTCTGCCGGATATTCCCGAGTCCTATTCGACGATCACGATGGCGCTTGCGGCCGACGGCAATGAGACGGTGCTGACGGTCACCCAGCACGTGCCGCCGTCACCGCCACGCCGCGGGGACGGGTGGGAGATCGGCGCCGACTCCGGTGCAAAGCATGCCGCGTTCTACTGGCGCATGGCGCTGCCGCGCCTGAAGCGGATCGTCGAGGAAAGACTTGCCACGCGTTCGCCAGAGCGTGGGCCGATCTAGCCCCGCTTCAGCAAATAGAGGTGCGTGACGTAAGGAAACACCACCTCGTCGGCGTCGCCGAGACCAGCCTCGCGCAGGATGTCGTCCGTCTTTGCACGAAGCGTCGCCTTCTCGGTGTCCGGAAGGTTGGCGACGTAGCTCGTCGATGCGACGCGCTGGAAGACGTCCTGCCGCGGCATCCGATGCGGATGCTCCTGCACGATCTCCTTCTCGAGCGCGAAGCGCGGATCGTTCAGGACCCATCGCCAGTGGCCCGTTCGTTGCCGGGGCGTGTCTCCCGCGTAGTGTTCGATCATGCGGGACAACGCATCGACCCATGGCGCGCGGTCATCCCTGTTGTTCCAGACCAGCGCCAGGGTTCCGCCGGGGCGCAGCAGCCGGGCGATCTCGGCGACGGACGGTTCGTTGTCGAACCAATGGAAGGCCTGGGCGCAGGTGACGAGATCGACGCTGCCCGTGTCCAGACCGATTGCATCGGCACGCGCGTTGATGACCTCGACGATCGCTTCCTTCGCCAGCTTGGCCGACATCTCCGGCACGGGCTCCACGGCGATCAGGCGTGCGGTCGAAGACAAATGCGCAAGCAGGAGGCGGGTGAACTTGCCGGTTCCGGCGCCGAGATCGACGACGCAATGTGCGGCCTGAAGCGGCAGCGCGGCCACGATCTCGGCCGGATAGCTGGGCCGACCAGTTTCGTAAGCGTTGACCGCGACACGATAATTTTCAGCCGTGGGATTCAGTGTCATTTCCGCGCCTCCCTGTAAGCCTGCTGTGTGCCGTGAAGTCCCGCCGGACGGTATAGAGCAGCGGACGCGCCGAACTGGAAGAGCGTGTCGATTCAAGTTTCGCTGATATACGTCACCTTTGCGTCACTGCGCCGCGCGACGGGAGTTCATGCCGCAATTTGTGGTTGCCAGCCATGGGCGATTTGGACCAAGCTTCTTGAAAGCGGACGGAGTCAGTTGCGCTTCCGCCGGACAGGTCCGGCCCCCTTCCGCAGCGGAGCAACCATGCCACGATCTAGGGCAGTCTTCGTCACGGGAATCATCTACGGCTTGATAGGCCTGGTCCTGGCGGGCGGCGGCATTTGGCTCGCCGCATTGGGTGGATCCATCTTCTACGTTTTCCTCGGCGCCGGCATCATCGCCACGGCTGCGTTGTTGCTGGCGCAACGCCGTTCGGCACTCTGGCTGTTTGCGATCGTGCTGATCGGCACGCTGGCGTGGGCCGTCTATGAGGTGCGATTCGACTGGTGGCCGCTCGCGGCACGCGGCGACGTCATCTTCCCGATGGCGCTGTGGCTGCTCACGCCAATAATCGTTCGCGGGCTGGTGCGAAACGAGCCGGTATCGTACGCGCGCGCAACAGCCCCACTTTGGGTCGGAGTGGTGGCGGCTGCGGCCGTGCTCGTGGTCGGGCTGCTGTCCAGCTATCACGATATCAACGGCACGATTGCCGAGGCCGGCTCCCCCGTGCCGCAAAGCGAAGCCGATCCGCAACCGGATGGTGATTGGCGTGCCTATGGACGCACGCAATTCGGACAGCGCTATTCGCCGCTGAAGCAGATCACGCCGGACAATGTCGGCAACCTCAAGGTCGCCTGGACCTTCCGCACCGGCGACATGCCGACACCAAACGATTCCGGCGAGACCACCTTCGAGGTCACCCCGATCAAGGTGCGCGATACGCTCTATCTCTGCTCGCAGCACCAGATCCTGTTTGCGCTCGACGCCAAGACCGGCACGGAGCGCTGGCGGTACGATCCCAAGTTGACATTCAACAAGACGTTTCAGCACATGACTTGCCGCGGGGTCTCCTACCATGAGACCGTGCCTGGCGCCGTCGACAGCAGCGGCAGTCCTGCGCCCGCCGAATGTCCCCGCCGGATCTTCCTGCCGGTCAATGACGGCCGCATGATCGCGCTCGATGCCGACAGCGGCAAACCCTGCGAGAGCTTTGCCGATCACGGCATCCTCGACCTGCAGCAGGGAATGGGCGACAAGACGGCCGGCTTCTTCGAGCCGACGTCCCCGCCCGTCGTCAGTGACAGGATCCTGGTCGTCGCCGCCGCCGTGATCGACAATTACGGCGTCGACGTGCCTTCGGGCGTGGTGCGCGGTTTCGATGTCTACACCGGCAAGCTGGTTTGGGCCTGGGATTCGGCCGCGGCGGACGAGAATGCGCTGCCTTCGCCGACGCGGCACTACACCAACGGTTCGCCGAATTCCTGGATCACGGCCTCGTTCGATCCGAAACTGAACCTGGTCTACATCCCCACCGGCAACAATGGACCGGATATCTGGGGCGGCAATCGCAACGCACTGGTCGAGCGCTATTCGAGCTCCATCGTTGCGCTCGATATCAACACCGGCAAGCGCGCCTGGTCGTACCAGACCGTGCATCACGACCTCTGGGACATGGACGTCCCCTCGCAGCCGAGCCTGGTCGACATCACGACGGCCAAGGGCGTGGTGCCCGCGATCATCCAGCCCACAAAGGTAGGCAACATCTTCGTGCTCGACCGCAGAAACGGCGAACTGATCGTGCCGGCGCCGGAGCGTCCGGTGCCGCAGGGCGCCGCGCCCGGCGACCACTCTGCACCGACGCAGCCGTTGTCCGAGTTGACCTTCCGCCCGGAGGCAAAGCTGACCGGCGCGGACATGTGGGGCGGCACGATCTTCGACCAGTTGCTGTGCCGGATCATGTTCCATCGGTTGCGCTACGAGGGCACGTTCACGCCGCCGTCGTTGCAGGGTACGCTGGTCTTCCCGGGCAATCTCGGCATGTTCGAATGGGGCGGCATCGCGATCGATCCTGTCAGGCAGATCGCGATCGCCAATCCGATGTCGCTGCCGTTCGTGTCGAGGCTCATTCCGCGCGGCCCGCAAAATCCTCCGGCGCCGACGGCCGAAAAGCCTGTCGGCAGCGAGGCCGGAGTGCAGCCGATGTACGGCACGCCGTTCGGGGTGGATATCTCGAACTTCCTCTCCCCGCTCGCCGTGCCGTGCTACCGGCCGCCGTGGGGCTCGATGGCCGCGATCGATCTCAAGACGATGAAGATCATCTGGCAGCATCCCAACGGCACGATCCGGGACACCACGCCACTGCCGCTCCCCTTCAAGATGGGCGTGCCGATGCTGGGTGGACCGATCACCACCGCCGGCGGCGTCGCGTTCTACACCGGGACCTATGAATACACGATCCGGGCTTACGACGTGCGTAACGGCAAGGTGGTCTGGGAAGATCGCTTGCCCGCCGGCGCCCAATCGACGCCGATGAGCTACGAGGCCGATGGCAAACAGTATGTCGTCACCGCAGCCGGCGGCCACGGCTCGTTCGGCACCAAGCGTGGCGATTATGTGATCGCCTACGCTTTGAAGGATTGAACCACGTCATCGGGCCGTAATCTTTCTTCCCCTTCCCCCTGAAAGGCAGGGCTATCGCATATGCCGCCTTGGGCGGCTGCGCACATACTCGGCCTCGTGGTTCGAGACGCACCGCAAGCGGCGCTCCTCACCATGAGGGTCTACTATTGTGCCGCAACACAAGACCTCATCCTGAGGAGCCCGCCAAAGGCGGGCGTCTCGAAGGATGGCCGCAGGGCGGTTTTCTCCCAAATGCGATTGCCCTACCCTGAAAGGGGCAAGGTCGGGACGGGGGTCAGCCGCGGGCGATGCGTTCGGCGGAGAGAGTGGATCCCCACCCGCTTTGCTCTGGCGAGCAAAGCGACCTCCCCTTTCCAAGGGGACGTGCAACCGGCCCAACTCGGATAGCGTCCAAACGGGTTGGCAAGCGCGGCCAAAGCCGCTAAACGTCCGCCCTCTTTCACATCCCACTATCAGAGTATGACATGTCGAGCGCCTCGCCCGCCGTCTCGATCGGCGTCGATTTTGGCACCAGCAACACCGTGGTCGCATTGTCCGACGGCGACGGTCGCGTCGAGGCGATCCGTTTCGACCATGGCGGCCGCACACATAATGTCTTTGTGTCGGCGCTGTGCTTCTGGGAGGAGCGGCCGGGCAGCGGCCTGCATCCGCGCTCCGAGGGCGGCCCGTGGGCGATCGAGCAGTTCCTGGAGGGGCGCACCATTCACCGCTTCATCCAGTCGTTCAAGACGTTTGCCGCAAGCTCGGCGTTCAACACCACGCAGATCTTCCGGCAACGCTACAAGTTCGAGGATCTGCTGGCAGCGTTCCTGCGCACGCTGGCGCGCCATGCCGGCGACGGCTTCGATCTCGGCGCACCGACCATCATGGTCGGGCGGCCGGTGCGGTTTGCCGGCGGCAACCCCAATGACGAACTCGCCATGCAGCGCTACAGGGCCGCGTTCGACCGGCTTGGGGCCGGCCACGCGCGCTATGTCTACGAGCCGGTCGGCGCCGCGTTCGCCTTTGCGCGCAGCCTCGATCACGACGCGACCGTGCTGGTCGCCGATTTCGGCGGCGGCACCAGCGACTTCTCGATCATGCGCTTCTCACGCGTGGGCGGCGTGCTGCGCGCCGAGCCGTTGGGACACGCCGGCATCGGCATCGCCGGCGACACGTTCGACTATCGCATCGTCGACCATATCGTCTCGCCGCGACTGGGCAAGGGCACCAATTACCGGTCATTCGACAAGGTGCTGCCGATTCCCAATCACTATTATTCGAGCCTCGCCCGCTGGCATCAGCTCGCGATGATGAAGGGCAACGGCGATTTGCGCGAGCTGCAGCAGCTTGCGCGCACCGCACTCGATCCCGCCCCGCTGCATGATTTCATCACCATCGTCGACCACGATCTCGGCTTCGCGCTCTATCGCGCGGTGTCGGATACCAAGGTCGCGCTGTCGAACCGCGACAGCGTCGAGTTCCGCTTTGCGCGCGAAGGCATCGACATTGCCGCGACCGTCACGCGCGACGACTTCGAGGCCTGGATCGCCGACGACATCGAACGGCTGGGCGCGACGGTCGACGAGGCCCTGGCCAAGGCCGGCATCACCGCGCGCGATGTGGAGAAGGTCTTTTTGACGGGCGGCACATCGTTCGTGCCGGCTGTGCAACGCCTGTTCGCCGAGCGCTTTGGCGAAGCGCGGCTGACCTCGGCCGACCAGTTCGAATCGATCGCCTACGGCCTCGCTTTGATCGGCCACACGCCGGACCCCGACCGCTGGACCGTGACCGCGGCGGCGTGATGCTTCATTTCTCGCCTTGATCCTGACTGCATAGGCGACTACATCAACTGCATCATCAATCCGAGAGGATGCCGACGGCCATGGATTTCATCCGGACAGCAACGCCCATCAGCCTTGCCCACGGAGACATCCATCGCCATGCCAGCATCGATTACGCTCTCGAATTTGACCCTGTCCGCGCCTGACGGCCGGATCCTTCTCTCCAACATCGACCTCAGCTTCGGACCCGAACGGACCGGCCTTGTCGGCCGCAACGGCACCGGGAAAACGACGCTGCTTGCTTTGATCGCCGGCGAACGTGCGCCACAATCCGGCACGGTCTCGGTCCGCGGCCGCGTCGGACTGCTGCATCAGACGGTCCAGATGCAGCCGGATGAATGCGTCATCGATCTGTTCGGGGCTCGCCGCGCACTTGGTGCGCTGCGCCGCGCGGAACAGGGGCGTGCGACCACCGAGGAGCTTGCTGATATCGACTGGACGCTGGACGTCCGCATTGCATCCGCACTCGGCCGCGTCGGACTGGGTGACGTTCTCGAAACACCCCTGGCGAGACTGTCCGGCGGACAGGCCACCAGAGCGCGTCTCGCCGCGCTCATTTTCGCAGAGCCCGACTTCCTGTTGCTGGACGAACCCACGAACAATCTGGATCGCGAGGGACGCATGGCTGTGGTCGATCTGCTCACCGGCTGGCATCGCGGCGCGATCATTGTCAGCCACGATCGCGCGCTGCTGGAGAGCACGGATGCAATCGTCGAACTGACCTCACTGGAAGCTCGACGCTACGGCGGCAATTGGAGCCACTACCGCGACCGCAAGGCGGTCGAGCTTGCCGCGGCCCGGCATGACCTGGCGAGCGCTGAAAAGCGCGTGGCCGAGATCGACCGCAAGGAACGGGAGACGATCGAACGGAAAGCGCGCAAGGACGGCGCAGGCCAGCGCAAGCGCGCAAAGGGCGACATGCCGCGCATTGCCGCGGGCCTGCGCAAGGACCGCAGCGAGGACACGGGCGGCGAGAACGCCCGCCTCGCTGAGCGCAGGCGGATGAAGGCGCTCGACCTCGCGACCGCGGTACGCCAACGCATCGAGGTCCTTCAGCCGTTCTCGGTGCAACTGCCGCCGACACATCTGCCCATCGGCAGGATGGTGCTCAGCATCGAGGCCGCCGATGTCGGCTACACCGCCGAGAAGCCGGTCCTGCGGGGCCTCACCTTCTCCATCGCCGGACCGGAGCGTGTCGCGATCGTCGGGCCTAACGGGGCGGGCAAGACGACGTTGCTCAAGCTGATCAGCGGCGACCTGATGCCATCGCGCGGTAAGGTGCAGGTCGTGAACCGTTTTGCGATGTTCGATCAAGCGGTCAGCCTGCTGGACGCGTCGGCCTCCATCCTGGACAACTTCCGGCGCATCAATACGGATACCGGGGAGAATGAGTGCCGGGCGGCGTTGGCGCGCTTCATGTTCCGGGCCGATGCGTCGCTACAGACCGTCTCTAGCCTCAGCGGCGGGCAGTTGCTCCGGGCGGGCCTCGCCTGTGTCCTTGGCGGCGCGGCGCCACCACCGCTTTTGATCCTCGACGAGCCGACCAACCACCTCGACATCGAATCCATGGAAGCGGTCGAGGCCGGATTGCGCGCCTATGACGGGGCGCTGCTGGTGGTGAGCCACGATGAGGCCTTTCTCGAGGCCATTGCCGTCACCCGCAAGTTCGATCTACCTACGCCTGATAGATAAGTGAGATCAGCGGAATCTCCCTACGGGATCAAAGACCCAGCCGCTTCGCCACAGCGGCGGACATGGCATTGCCGGTCGCGATTAGCCCGTTAGGTCAACGGTTCTGCCCGAGCGGTTGGTTTCGAACTTGCAAGCTGTCCCTCCAGCGATCATCGTGCGGCCATGCTTTGGTCAAAACTGCATTGCGAGTTTGGCGGTATCGACGTGCTGGAAACGCGATCGCCCTGCTTGGGCTAACATGGACAGCGGATGGGTCCCCAGCGCATTTTAGACGGCCCACCGCAAAGGCTTGTGATGGAAAGCGCGGGGCTTGGTAAAGCAGATCTTTTCGCTCTTGGCGGCGCACGGGGCGCTGCAAGCTACCTGGCGGAATTTCTGGCAGTCGCCGCGATTTACGCTGGCCTCGCCGCGTCCGCGCAATTCCTGCCCGCAATAAACCCGGCCGCGACACCGTTGTGGCCACCGACCGGGCTTGCGCTCGCGCTGGTCATGCTGCGCGGCTACCGGATTTGGCCCGCGATCCTGGTGGGGGCCGTTTCTCCTTATCTCATGTCCGACCGATCGATCCTCGAGCTTGGCGCGGTCGGGATCGGCACTCTCCTTGCCGCATTTGCCGGGGCATGGCTGATCGGTCGCTGGGCGAACGGCCAGCAGACGTTTTCGAGCCCCTCCAGCATCGCGAAGTTTGCGATCGTTTCCCTTGCGCCGACCACGGTGATCAGTTCAACCATTGCCGTGGCTGGATCCATTCTCGCCGGCGAACCAGGCGTTTCCGATTCCGTCGTCACCTGGTTAACCTGGTGGCTTGCAGACGCAGCCGGGACTTTGGTGATTGCTCCGGTCGTCGTGCTCTGGGCAACGACGCCCCTACGCATGTCGTTTGAACGGATTCTATTGGAAACGATCGCAGTCTGCGCTCTGGTAAGCGTGATCGGGATCGCTGCTTACGGCCCGCTCATCGGCGGTGACCTCATCGGCAACGACCTCAACACGCTGCTGCCGCATCGGAGCCTTCTGGGCTTTCTGGTCTTGGTGCCCTTGATGTGGGCTGGTTTGCGCGGCAATCGATGCAACGTCGCGACCGCCGCACTCATTTTCATCGGAACGGCCGTGTGGGGCTTCTCGCTAGGCAACGATCCATTTCCGAAAGCCGATCTGAATGGAGCACTATTGTCGTTGCTCGTGCTCTCGATCAGCGCATCGATGCCGCCTCTTGCCTTGGCTGCGGCGATTGCGACGCACCAGACCGCGGAAGCCCATTTGCGGGCTGTCCAAGACCAACTGAACCGTCAAGTTGAACGGAAAGCCTTGGCGCTCGACAACGTGAGGCGCCACTTCCAAAGCCTAATCGAAGGCGTTGTCGACTACGCCATCTTTGCCCTTGATAAAGAAGGGCACGTGACGAGCTGGAACAGCACCGCTCAAAAAATCATCGGCTACACCCCGGAAGAGATCATAGGCAAGCATTTCGGGATCTTTTATCGGCCGGATGAACGCCGCGCGGGTTCACCAGCCCACGCGCTGGAATTGGCAATTCAGGAAGGCAAGCACGATGTCGAGGGGTGGCGCATCAGAAAAAATGGTACGCCGTTCTTCATTACCGGCTCAGTCTCGTCGAGCCGCGATAGCGCAGGCGAGCTGATCGGCTTTATCAGCATCCTCCGGGACGCAACCGAGCGACGCGACGCGGAGGAGAAACTGGTGCAAGCGCGCGAACAGCTCGCGATGTCTCAAAAGATGGAGGCAATCGGCAAACTGACCGGTGGGATTGCACACGACTTCAACAATCTATTGATGATCATTGGGGGCAGCGCCCAGATCTTTGCACGCCTGCTCGATCCAAAGTTGCCAAGGGCAATCGAAGCCATCCAGACCGCAGCCAAACGCGGGGAAAGCCTTACGCGGCAATTGCTGACCTTCTCTCGCCATCAGCATCTCAGCCCGACGGTCGTTGATCTGAGTGCGTCGATCAAGAACATGCGGACCATGATCGAGAGCTCGCTGCGCGGGAATATTGTGTACAACGAAAACGTCGGCGGCGACGTTGCGCCGGTCAAGGTGGACCTCGCCGAACTCGAGCTCGCGATCGTCAACGTTGCCGTCAATGCGCGCGACGCGATGATGAACGGAGGCACGTTCACGTTATCCGTTCATGCCGTAACTGTAGACCGGAAAACCGGCGACGATCGCCGTGGGAAGGTCTTCTTTGCGATCGCGCTTAGCGATACGGGCACCGGCATTCCGCCGAACCTTCTGTCCAAGATGTTCGACCCGTTCTTCACGACGAAAGAGGTCGGCAAAGGCACGGGGCTCGGTCTATCTCAAGTTTATGGCTTTGCGCACCAGGCCGGCGGAACGGTGACCGCAGACAGCAAGGTCGGACAGGGAACGACGATCACAATCTATTTGCCGTCCTGTGCGGAGGAGCAAATCACCAGCAAAGCACTCGCCGCGGCCAGAACCAGAGCACAGCATCCGCAGCGGCAGACTGTTCTCGTTGTCGACGACAGCGCCGATGTGGCGGATGTGACATCCTCGCTGTTCGAGCATCTCGGCTATGAGACCGTTTATCGGGATTCGGCCGAAGCGGCATTAAAGCTGCTCGAAGCCGGCACAAAGATCGACCTCGTCTTCAGCGACATCGTCATGCCAGGAACCATCGATGGCGTCGGGCTGGCGAGAGAAATCCGGTCGCGGTATCCCAGTTTGCCCGTCGCCCTTACGACCGGCTACAGCGACGCTGCCAAGGCAGCTCCGCCAAATCTGAAGATACTCCGCAAGCCGTTCGACACCGAGGCGCTCAGGGATTTTATCCAGGATATCGCGCCTCCGAGATCAGCGAGATCATCCGGCGCACCGCTCGCGTGAGGAGCGGCAGCCCCTCGACAACCCGTTCGGCACGAGGTTGTCCCCAGCTCTTGGGTGCAACCTGTCACCTATATGTCCGGGCTGGACAGCTACCAAATGGCGGAGAGGGAGGGATTCGAACCCCCGATAGGCTTGCACCTATGCCGCATTTCGAGTGCGGTGCATTCAACCACTCTGCCACCTCTCCAGTGGCCCGGGTGATTTGCGCCACCCGCGGTCGGGGCGTGTTCTAGGCGAGGTTGGCGAGCCAGACAAGGCGCTGCAATAATATTTCCGTCACGGCGTCGTCGAGCCACGGCGACCATCGGCGCGGCCGAAGAAACCGCGGGGAAACAAAGCGCTAGCGCCGCGGTTCTGGTCAGGCCAGCACGGCATCGCGCTTGGCAGAACGGGACCGGGCGATGGAGCATGTGACGATTCGAGCCAATGGCGCGGCGTTCCACGTGGCACGGACCGGGAGCGGCCGGCCACTCCTGCTGCTGCACGGCTGGCCGGAATTCTGGCTGACCTGGGAGCCGGTGACGACCCGCCTCGCCGATCGCTTCACGCTGATTGCCCCCGACCTGCGCGGCTTTGGCGACAGCGACAAGCCCGATGGTGCTTACGGCTCCGATCAACATGCCGACGACATGCTGGCGCTGCTCGACGCGCTCGGCATCGAGAAAGCCGGGGTCGTCGGCCACGACGTCGGCGGTGCGGTGATGCAGCCCTTGGCCCGCAAGGCGCCAGAGCGGCTGGCCGGCCTGTTCTTGTTCGATTTCGTCTATCCCGGGATCGGGCCGCGCATGGCCGCGCCCGACCGGCTGAATCAGATCTGGTACCAGTCGTTTCACCAGATGGAGATGGCGCCCGCGCTGATCGGCGCGACGCGGGAGAATTGCCGCAGCTATATCGGGCATTTCCTGCGCAACTGGTCGCATCGCAAGGCCTCATTCGACGACGCGATCGAGGCCTTCACCGACAACTTCTTCAAGCCGGGCAACCTCGCCGGCGGCTTCGCGTATTATCGCGCAGCGCATGCGGCGCGGGTGAAGATGATGCAGGGAGAGGTCCCGGCACTGCCTGCGATCGCGGTGCCGACCTGCATCCGCTGGGCAGAGCACGACCCACTGTTTCCCTATGCCTGGACCGACCGGCTGGGCGAGACATTCACCAATCTCGACCTGAAGATGTTTCCTGATGTCGGGCATTTCCCGCATCGTGAGGATCCCGACCGCGCGGCCTCCGAGATCGCAGGGTTCTTCGAGCGAATCAATTGGAGGTAGAAGACGGGTGGGACCGCCAGACGCGACAAAAAATACTGGCGGTCCCTTGCCGCTGCTTGAAAAATTGCCGGCCTGGAAGTGCGGCTTCGCTAGCCAGCGCGAGCGACATACGAACGGTAGCAAGCGGCCCGGGATCGGCAACGCGAACCCGATCTTAACCTAACCCATCAACCTTACCGCGCTAGGCGCCCAGAGCCGAGGCTGACCGCGGACCTCAAACTTTGGCCTTTTTGGCCTTCTTGTCGCGCTTTTGGTCTCCGCTGTTGTTCCTGGCCTTTCTCGCGTCCCTGCCGCTCTCCCTGCGGCGATTGGTGTAGCGGGCATTGCCGAGCCCGGTTCCGATGGTCAGCACGCCCCATCGCTCGACGTCCTGCATGAACGGGATCTCCGCAAGCCCCTGGACCACCCCGTCATTGTGCATCACGATTGCGGTGTCATGGCCGCCGATCTCGGGGATCGCCTCGGCCAGACTCGCCGGGAGGTTGAATTTGCTGCTGGCCCAGTTGCCGGGCAGGTTCTGCGCGCCCTTCTCGATCCCGCCGTCCTCATCGATGACCCCGGGACAGGCGATACCGATGAACGGCGCCAGCTTCAGACCCTCGGCCTCGGCGTCCGCAATCAGATCCTTCAGCATCTTCACCAGCCGCTTCACCGCGCCTTCGCGGGTCGCTTCGTCATCGGCATGGCGCCATAGCTGCGACTTCCAGACTGTCGCCTCGGAGAGGTCCGGGGCTCTCTTCCAGCGTGTCTCGACCACGCCGCAGCGGATATTGGTGCCGCCGATATCGACCGCCAGGACGCCGTCATGCGCCTCGAAGATCCACGATGGCGCCAGATGCAGCGCGCCGATCAGGCCGGCGCTGTCGGGGTGAAGGCGGATCGGCGCGATGTCGACCTTGAGGTCCTCGGACTTCAGGATGATCTCGGTGCGGGCGATGGCGAGTTCACCCATCCGGCTTTCGCGAAAGCCGCCGCCGACCACGATGCGCTCGGTTCCAGCCCAGCTCTTGGTGTTGAGGAAGCGACGCGTCACATAGGCGAGCTCCTGGGCGAACTCCTCGATCGCGCTGTGGACCACCGCGGACGCCTCGGTGTCCTCGCCGACCAGCATCTCATCGAGCTTCTTCTTGCTGATCTTGTCCGACGGCTCGTCGCCGAACGGGTCCTCACCCGATTTGCGCAGCGGCTTGCGCCAGCGGTCCAAAATCTTGCGGAACGCGCCCTTGGAGGCACGATCGCCGAGGAAACCATCCTCATCCCTAAGCTCGATATTGAAGCTGTCGACGTCGACCGACGGCAGCCGCGCGGCGCCGTGCCGGGCAATGCCGGTGGTGCTGGTTGCAATGTTGTCAGCCATGTGTCCTCTGCCCATTGGCGAGCTGGGGGACAACGGATAGGGAACCCGTTGGTTTCTCCTAGTGCCCGGGTTACCTGTGTTCGCAGGGTCAAAAATGGCGCCAAATCCTTCATTTTTGGCGGGTTTTTGCCCTTCTTTACCTTGACTCTCCGCTCTTTGCAGCTATAAGTCCGCTCCATCCGGCGCGAGGATTGCTCGCGCCGCTTGTTTTTGCGCGAGCCGTTTTGGGGAATTCGTTCCCTTCGCGCGAAAATCGTAACCCATAGCGACTGAACAAAAAGCCGACCCGGGCGATCCGTCCGAGGTTGGGATCGAACACGAAGGAATCAAACGATGTTCGCAGTCATCAAAACCGGCGGCCGGCAGTACCGTGTCGTTCCGAATGATGTACTCGAGATAGGCAAGATCGCCGGCGACGTCGGCACGATCGTGCAGCTTGGCGAAGTTCTGGTGCTCGGCGGTGACACGCCGGTGCTGGGAACGCCCACCGTGGCCGGCGCGTCCGTTGCGGCCGAGGTGCTGCAGCACAAGCGCGGCGCCAAGGTGATCGCGTTCAAGAAGCGCCGCCGCAAGAATTCACGCCGCAAGCGCGGTTATCGCGACGAGCTCACGGTGCTTCGCATCACCGAGATCCTCGCCGATAACGCCAAGCCGACCATCGGCCCGCGGCCGAAGAAGGAAAAGGTCGCTGCTCCCGCCGAGGGCGAGGACGCAGCACCGAAGCCGGCCAAGAAGGCCGCCGGCAAAAGCGAGAAGAAGTGATCATCGCGCTTCGCGAATTGAAGCGTGACAAAATGTGAAATGATTCCGTCAAGGAATTGATCTAAAGATCAAAGCGAAGTCGGAGACGAGCTATGGCTCACAAAAAAGCAGGCGGTTCATCGCGCAACGGACGTGATTCCAAGGGCAAGCGCCTTGGCATCAAGGCGTTCGGCGGCGAGCGCGTGATCCCCGGTAACATCATCGCGCGTCAGCGCGGCACCACCTGGCATCCCGGCCTTAATGTCGGCATGGGCACCGACCATACTCTCTTCGCCAAGATCGAGGGTCATGTCGAGTTCCGTGCCAAAGCCAACGGCCGCACATTCGTATCGGTTATCCCGATGGCGGAAGCGGCCGAGTAGACGGTGGACACATACGAGTCTGCCGGGTCCTGTTGAACCGGCGGAGTCGCAAAGGGCTCCAGGGGAGGCGGGATAACCGGCCTCCCCTTTTTGTTGCGCGTGTCCATTCTTCGACCACGCGTGACGTTCCAAGCGTTGCGTACCGTTTTTTCGCATCACAGGAGCCCGACATGTTGCAGGACATCCCGACGCCGACGACCTTGCGCGAGGCAAGAGCCTGCGTCCTCGAGACCGAACGGCTGACATTGCGCAAGCCGACACTCGCGGACGTAAAAGCAATTGCCCGCCTCGCCAACGATCGCCGCATCGCCGAGAACACCCGCCGCCTGCCGCATCCCTACAGCCAGGACGATGCCATCGACTTCGTGCGAGCCCTCGCCGAGAGCGGACGCGAAACGGTTTTCCTGGTCGAGAACAATCACACGCCGATCGGCATGGTCGGCATCGACTGGCGCGACGGGCTCACGCCGGAGCTCGGCTATTGGCTCGGCGTCGACCATTGGGGCCAAGGTTTCGGCACCGAAGCCGCGCGCGCGGTGATCGATTACTTCTTCGAGGAGTTCGATCTCGATCACCTGATCTCCGGCGCCCGGGTCGTCAACCCGTCGTCGCGCAACATTCTCGAGAAGTGCGGCTTCCAGTGGAGCGGCGTGGAGCTGCACCGCTTCGAGGCGCTGGGCTCATCGAGCCCGGTCGACTGCTTCCGCCTCTCGCGCAGCGTCTGGGCGTCGCTGAAGAACTGGAACAACTCGACGCGGCGGCACGGGTAGCACCGACATCGCGGAGGGTGGGCAAAGCGCAGCGTGCCCACCTTCATGGGTGTATTGTTGATGGTGGGCACGGCGCTAACGCGCCTTTGCCCACCCTACGCATCTAGGTCGTGCAACAAATTCAGTGTCGTCCCGGGCTTGACCCGGGACCCATAATCACGAATTGAAGTTGTCGCGCGACGCTGGGGCTACAATCCTCTTCAACAACAACAACCTTTGGGTCCCTGCTTTCGCAGGGACGACGATTGTGGATGCAGGCAATGCCACACGTTCAGTATCGTCTTGGCAAATCAGTTGCACAATCACGCCGGTGGATTCACCGCGGGCTCCTCGCGCCCGAGCTGCTGCTCGCGCACGAAGATGTAGAGGCCGGCCGCGATGATGATCGCGGCGCCGATGATCGTGGCCCAGGACGGCACGTCGCCGAACACCACGAAACCGAAGATCACCGCCCAGACGATCATCGAGTATTGATAGGGCACCACGACGCTGGCCGGTGCGAGCTTCAGCGATCGATTGACGCAGAACAGCGCGGCGACCGAGATGAGGCCGGCGGCCGCGAACAGCACCAGGCTGCCGGCGGTCGGCGTCACCCAGCCGATCGGCGACAGCACCGCGCCGAGCGCGAACGTGCCGCAAAATTGCGACGTCGTCAGTACGATGTCCGGCGTCGCGCGCAGCGAGCGCGTGATCAGCATCAGCAGCGCGAACGAGGTGCTGCCGCCGAGCGCGATCAGCGCGGGCCAGCTCACCGTCTGCGTCGATGGCCTGAGCGCAATCAGCACGCCGCAGAAGCCGACCAGGATCGCGGTCCAGCGCCGCCAACCGACATGCTCGCCCAGCACCAGGCCGGACAGCGCTGTGACGAAGATCGGGCACGCCAGGTAATAGGTGATGACGTCGGCGAGTGGCAGATAGACGGTCGCCAGGAAGAACGCCGCGACCTCGAGCGTCGACAGCGTGACGCGCAGCAATTGCAGCCACGGCCGCTCGAGATGCAGGAAGTCCGCGCGGCGCTGCCACACCACCGGCAGCAGCACGAGCAGCGCCGCGCAGGCGCGCAGCCACAGAAGCTGCCCGACCGAATAGGTCGCGACGATGAATTTGCCCATCGCGTCGCCGAACGAGAACATGAAGATCGACAGCAGCATCAAGCCGATGCCGGCGAGCCGCGCCGACCGATCGTCATAGGAGGACAGTTTTGCGAACAGGCTCATCTTGCTCTTGTCGCCGCCGCGTGTGAGTCGGGCCGATCTCGTCGCCGGTTTTAACGACGTGGCTGCACAGGACAACCCCGAGGGTTGCGTATCGAACCAATTGTCGCAGTGCCGTCCCTGCGCTACCGGTGGATCAGCCATTCAAGAAATAGTGCAGGACACGCCGTATGACCGAGTTCGACCCGACCCAGCATCGCATGGTGACCGCGCAGCGTTGGTTTGAGGACTTTGTGCTCGGCGAGCGCTTCGTGATCCCGAGCCGCACCCAGACCTCCGCCGTGTTCGCCGCCTTCCAGACCGCCAGCGGCGACACCCATCCGATCCACTATGACGTCGAATATTGCCGCGCACGCGGCATGCCGGACCTGCTTGCGCATGGCTTCCAGACCCTGGTGCACACCGCGCCGGGTGCGGGACTGTTTCCCTATGTCGTGGAGGAGTCGCTGATCGGCTTCCTCGAGCAATCGAGCAAGTTCCTTAAACCGGTCTACGCCGGGGACACCATCTACCCGGCGCTGGAAGTGATCGAACTCGCCCCGGGCCGCACCACCGGCGTGGTGACGCTGCGCTCGACCGTGCACAACCAGCGCCGCGAGCTGGTGCTCGAGGGAGTGCAAAAGTTCTTGGTGCGGCGCCGGCCGGCATAGGCCGGGGTCCTAAAAAGGCCCGAAAATTAAGGCTTTTCGCCGAAGTCAGGGCGCTTCCGGGTTGCCGCAGCGGCCACCCTGCCCTAACTAGAGCGCATTATGAAATTCCTCGATGAAGCAAAGGTCTATATTCGCTCCGGCGACGGCGGCAACGGCTGCGTCGCGTTCCGGCGCGAGAAGTTCATCGAGTTCGGCGGCCCCTCCGGCGGCAATGGCGGCCGCGGCGGCGACGTCATCATCGAGACCGTCGACGGCCTGAACACGCTGATCGACTATCGCTATCAGCAGCACTTCAAGGCCCAGAAGGGCGGCAATGGCATGGGCAAGGACCGGCATGGCGCCAATGGCAAGGCGATCGTGCTGAAGGTGCCGGTCGGCACCCAGGTGTTCGACGAAGACCGTGAGACGCTGATCCATGACTTCACCAAGCTCGGCGAGAAATTCGTGCTGGCGAAGGGCGGCAATGGCGGCTTCGGCAACGCGCATTTCAAATCCTCCACCAACCGCGCGCCGCGCAACGCCAATCCCGGCCAAACCGGCGAGGAGCGCTGGATCTGGCTGCGGCTGAAGCTGATCGCCGATGCCGGCCTGGTCGGCCTGCCCAACGCCGGCAAATCGACCTTCCTGTCGGTGGTCAGCGCGGCACGGCCGAAGATCGCCGACTATCCCTTCACCACGCTGCACCCGCAGCTCGGTGTGGTGAACTTCGGCGGCCGCGAATTCGTGCTGGCCGATATTCCCGGGCTGATCGAAGGCGCGCATGAAGGCGCGGGCCTCGGCGACCGTTTCCTCGGCCATGTCGAGCGCTGCCGGGTGCTGCTGCATCTGGTGGATGCAACCTGTGAGCATGCCGGCAAGGCCTACAAGACCGTGCGCACCGAGCTCGAAGCCTATGAGGGCCATCTGGCCGACAAGATCGAGATCGTTGCGCTGAACAAGATCGACGCGGTCGCGCCGGACGAATTGAAGAAGCAGAAGGACCGGCTGAAACGGGCCGCGAAGAAGACGCCGCTGCTGCTGTCGGGCGCCACCGGTGCAGGCGTGCAAGACGCGCTTCGCGCGCTGGTCGAGGTGATCGGCGAGGCGCCGGTGTCCAGCAAGGCCAAGGGCGAGGCGGAGCCGTGGGCGACCCCGGTGCCGCAGGGTTGAACGGCCAGGCCGCGCAACTCTTGCACTTCCCAAGCCACATCGTGGCGCGTATTGCTTCCACCTTCCTGCTAGACCAAACCCATGAAACGCCCCGCGCTCAAGAATTTCCGCCGCATCGTCGTCAAGGTCGGCTCATCATTGCTGGTCGATTCCGAGGCCGGCGAGGTGCGCGCGGCGTGGCTGTCGGCGCTGGTCGACGACATCGCCAAGCTGCACAAGGAAGGCCGCGAGGTCATGGTGGTGTCGTCGGGCTCGATCGCGCTCGGCCGCAGCCGTCTCAAACTGCCGCGCGGACCGCTGAAGCTCGAGGAAAGTCAGGGCGCCGCTGCGGTCGGGCAGATCGCGCTGGCACGAACCTGGTCGGAGGTGCTGGGCCGTCACGGCATCGGCGCCGGGCAAATCCTCGTCACACTGCAGGACACCGAGGAGCGCCGCCGCTATCTCAATGCACGCTCGACGATCGCAAAGCTGCTCGACTGGCGCGCGGTGCCCGTCATCAACGAGAACGATACGGTTGCCACCAACGAGATCCGCTACGGCGACAATGATCGCCTCGCCGCCCGCGTCGCCACCATGGCGAGCGCGGACCTGCTGATCCTGCTGTCGGATATCGACGGCCTCTACACCGCGCCGCCGGCGCTTGATCCCAATGCGAAGCTGATCCCTGTCGTCGAAAGCATCACCGCGGAGATCGAGGCGATGGCAGGCTCCGCCGGCTCCGAACTGTCGCGCGGTGGCATGACCACCAAGATCGAGGCCGGAAAAATCGCGACCACCGCCGGCACGCATATGCTGATCGCCTCCGGCAAGATCGAGCATCCGCTTGCCGCGATCGCCGATGGCGGCCGCTGCACCTGGTTCCTGACCCCGGCCAATCCGATCACCGCGCGCAAGCGCTGGATTGCGGGCTCGCTGGAGCCGAAGGGCACGCTGACGATCGACGCCGGCGCGGTGAATGCGCTGCGCGCCGGCAAGAGCCTGCTGCCGGCCGGTGTCGTCCGGGTCGACGGCCAGTTCGCCCGCGGCGATGCCGTGGTGGTGCGCGGCCCCGACACCCATGAGATCGGCCGCGGCCTCATTGCCTATGACGCCGAAGACGCGGAGCGGATCAAGGGCCATTCCTCGCCAGAGGTGATGGCCATTCTGGGCACCAGCGGCCGGTCCGAGATGATCCATCGCGACGATCTGGTGGTCGGTCCGGCCGGGGCAGTCCCGGCCAAATAGGCCGTTGGCCGACTTACCGGCGGCCGGCCGCCCATCTGCCATGCCGGTTCCGCGCCTCGCCACCCCCTCAATTGCCATGCTAGAACATAGCGCTAATCGAAAAGCTGGGACGTCCATGACCGCGCCTCTGAAGGCGATCGACGGCAACGCCGATCTCGAAGCCCTGATGACCGATCTCGCCGCCAAGGCGCGCATGGCCGCGCGCGTGCTGGCGTTGGCGCCGCCGGAGCAGAAGAACCGCGCGCTCGCCGCGATCGAACGCGCGATCCGTGCCAACGCGGCGGCCATCCTGGCAGCTAATGCCGAGGACGTCGCGGAGGCGCGCGCTGCCGGCACGACTTCGGCCTTCCTCGACCGCCTGACGCTGACGCAATCGCGCATCGACGGCATGGCCGATGGGGTTGCGACTGTGCGCGAGATCGCCGATCCGATCGGCTCCATCACCGAGAGTTGGCAGCGGCCGAATGGCATGACGATCGAGCGCGTGCGGGTGCCGCTCGGCGTGATCGGCGTGATCTTCGAGAGCCGACCCAATGTTGCAGCCGATGCCGGCGTACTTTGCTTGAAGTCGGGCAATGCCGTGATCCTGCGCGGCGGCTCGGACAGCTTCCGCTCCTGCCGCGCAATCCATGACTGCCTGGTGCAGGGTCTGCGCGAAGCCGGCTTGCCGGAAGCCGCCATCAGCCTGGTGCCGACGCGCGATCGCGCCGCTGTCGGCCTGATGCTGTCGGGGCTCAATGGCGGCATCGACGTGATCGTGCCGCGCGGAGGGAAAAGCCTGGTCGCGCGTGTCGAGGCAGAAGCGCGCGTGCCGGTGTTTGCGCATCTCGAAGGCGTCAATCACGTCTACGTCGATGCCGGCGCCGATCTCGAGATGGCGAAGTCGATCGTGCTGAATGCCAAGATGCGCCGCACCGGCGTCTGCGGTGCGGCCGAGACGCTGCTGGTCGATCGCGCCGCCGCAGCGACCAGCCTGAAGCCGCTGGTCGAAATGCTGCTCGATGCCGGCTGCGAGGTTCGCGGCGACGACGCCGTGCAGAAGGTCGATGTGCGCGTCAAGCCGGCATCCGCCGAGGACTGGGACACCGAATATCTCGATGCCGTCATTGCCGCTCGCGTCGTCGACGGGGTCGGCGAGGCGATCGCGCATATCCACGATCACGGCTCGCACCATACCGATTCGATCGTGACCGAGGACGCCAAGGCCGCCGAGAAATTCCTGAGCGAGGTCGACTCCGCGATCGTGTTGCACAACGCCTCGACCCAGTTCGCCGACGGCGGCGAGTTCGGCTTCGGCGCGGAGATCGGAATCGCCACCGGCAAATTCCACGCCCGTGGTCCGGTCGGCGCCGAGCAATTGACGAGTTTCAAATACCGCGTCCGCGGCACCGGGCAGACGCGGCCGTGATCATTGTCGCCCGCGCACGGTAGACCATTGCAGCAAGCTTCGACCGTGCCGTACTCCGCAGCCAAGGCGCTGCCGTTCTACACCAACGGCATGCGCATCGGGTTGCTCGGCGGCTCGTTCAATCCGCCGCATGCGGCGCATCGCGCCATCAGCCTGTTTGCCATCAAGCGACTGCAACTCGACCGGGTCTGGTGGCTGCTGACGCCGGGCAATCCGCTGAAGAACCATGACGGCCTGCGTGCGCTTGCGGAACGGGCCGACGCAGCACACCGCGTTGCCGATGATCCGCGCATCGACATCAGTTGTCTCGAAGCTGTCATTGGTACGCGCTACACTGTCGACACGATCATCCACTTGCGCCGCCGTGTCTCCGGCGTGCACTTCGTCTGGATCATGGGCGCTGACAACCTTGCGCAGTTCCATCGCTGGAAAGACTGGCGGCGCATCGCCTCCGATGTGCCGATTGCCGTGATCGACCGCCCGCCCCAGAGTTTCCGCGCTCTTGCCGCACCGGCGGCACAGGCGCTCGCGCGCTACCGCTTGCCCGAGAACCAAGCGACCCGGCTGGCCGACCAACGCGCCCCGGCCTGGGTGTTCCTGACAGGAATGAAATCCAAGTTGTCTTCGACCGGCCTTCGGAACCCGGACGGGAGCTGGAGGACGGCGTGAAGCACAAGTGGGTTACTGGAATATTGAAACCATTAACCCCACATGCGTAGTATGTTGTGTGGGCGCCGAGGATTCGGCACCCGCGATACAGTGAAAGGAATGGTCCCTGGCCACATCTGTATTGTCCAAGTCTGTTTTACCCAAGGTTCCCAAGACTGCGCGTAAAACATCGACGAAAAACGCGGCCTTGCAGGCGCAACCCGGCGCCGACAAGACGCTGAGCCTGATCCTCTCCCGCCTCGAGGATATGAAGGCGGAAGAGACGGTCACCATCGACCTCCGCGGCAAATCCGCATATTCCGATTACATGATCATCACCTCGGGCCGGGCCAACCGGCACGTCGGCGCGATCGCGGAAAATGTGACGAAGGGCCTGAAGGAAAACGGGGTCAAGAGCATCCACGTCGAGGGCTTGCCCAATTGCGACTGGGTGCTGATCGATTCCGGCGATGTGATCGTGCACGTGTTCAGACCCGAGGTGCGTGAGTTCTACAATCTCGAGCGGTTGTGGACTCAGAACCCGGCTGTCGTGGCGGTCTAAGGCCTGTCGAAGCCGATGCGAATCGGCGGCAGCGCAGCTAGTCTGCGTTGATGCGCTTCGTTGTGATTTGCATCGGCCGCCTGAAGCAGGGCCCGGAACGGGAGCTCGCCGAGCGCTATCGCGAGCGGTTCGATGACATTGGCCGCAAGCTCGGCTTTCGCGGCATCGAGATTCATGAAATCGCCGAAAGTCGCGCGCGTGACGCCGCCGCCCGCATCGCCGAAGAGGCCGCGGCGATCTCCGCGGTGCTGCCTGAAAAGCATGCGCTGGTCGCGCTCGACGAACGCGGCAAGAGCGTCGACAGCGCAAACTTCGCCCGTCAGCTCGGCCGCTGGCGCGACGAGGGAATTGCAAATACGGTCTTCGTGATCGGCGGCGCGGACGGACTTTCGCCCGAATTGCAGCGCAAGGCATCCTTGCGTATTGCATTCGGCTCCGCGACCTGGCCGCATCAAATGGTCCGCGTCATGCTCCTGGAACAGATCTATCGAGCCGCCACCATTCTGGCCGGCCACCCCTATCACCGCGCATGAATGCCGTAACCGACAGTCGACAGCGCTAAAACTGGATGCACCACAGGCGGGACATAGTTTCGTATTTGCGCGCCGCGCGTCGCGGATGGCTGCCTACCGCACTGTCTCTGTCGATCGCCATGCTCGCCGCGACCCCGCCGGCGCATGCGCAAGCCGCGCCGCCCGAGCAACAGGCGGCGGTGACGACGGCATCGCCGGACGCCATCAAGCAGCGCGAACAGGAGCTTGAGGCCGCGCGCGAGCAGCAGCGCAAGGCGACCGAGCTGCAGGAGAAGCTGAAGGCCGACATCGCGGCGATCGGCCAGGACCGCAGCAAGCTCAACCAGCAACTGATCGATATCGCCGGCCAGGTGCGAAGCGTCGAGACGCGGATCGCGGACGCCGAGACGCGCCTGCAGCCGCTCGACGGCCGCGAGCGCGACATCCGCGCCTCGCTCGATTCGCGGCGCGCCGAGATCATCGAAGTGCTCGCCGCGCTGCAGCGTGCCGGGAGGCGGACGCCGCCGGCGCTTCTGGTGCGGCCCGAGGATGCGCTGCAATCGCTGCGCACCGCGATGCTGCTCGGAGCGGTGGTGCCGGAGCTACGCGGCCGCGCCGAGAAGCTTGCGAGCGACCTCGGCGAGCTGGTCGCGCTGCGCAAGACCATCTCGACCGAACGCGACGCGCTGGCCCGCGACCGCGACAAGCTCAAGGAGGATCAGACCCGCCTCACGGCGCTGGTCGACGAGCGGCAGCGACAGCAGGCCGCGGCCGAGAAGGATATGGCGGCTGAAGGCACCCGCGCTATCGCGCTGTCGAAGCAGGTCGGCGACCTACAGGGCCTGATCGCCAAGATGGAGCAGGATCTGAAGAGCGCGGCCAAGGCCGCCGCCACGGCCAACCTCCAGGGCGCGCCGGCGACCGTCAACGGCAAGCCGAATCTGGACGCTTTCAAGAACCCGGCCCGGATGAGCCCGGCGGTCGCCTTCGCCTCGGCCAAGGGCCTGTTCTCGTATCCCGTGAACGGCAGCAAGATTCGCGATTTTGGCGGTTCCGATGGCGCGGGCGGCGTACAAAAAGGCATTTCTTTGGCGACCAAGGCCGGAGCGCAGGTCACAACCCCGTGTGACGGCTGGGTCGTTTATGCGGGTCCTTTCCGCAGCTACGGACAACTCTTGATCCTCAACGCCGGGGGCGGGTATCATGTCCTGATCGCCGGGATGGAGCACATTTCGGTTAACATCGGCCAGTTTGTACTTACGGGGGAGCCGGTAGCGACCATGGGGTCGACATCCCAAGTCGCATCCATTCTCGCGACCAATGCGAGCCAGCCAGTGCTCTATGTCGAGTTCCGGAAAGACGGCACTCCAATCGATCCAGGTCCATGGTGGGCCGCAAATGAAGGCGAAAAGGTTCGCGGATGATGCGCAAGACTTCTGTAATTCTCCTCAGCGCCGCCACCGGCGCGGCACTGACGCTTTTCGTCACGCAGCCCCGCGCTGTGCTGATGGGATCGAGCGCGCGCGCCGCGACGTCTGACACCTACCGCCAGCTCAACCTGTTCGGCGACGTGTTCGAGCGCGTGCGCAGCGACTATGTCGAGAAGCCCGACGACAGCAAGCTGATCGAATCCGCCATTTCGGGCATGCTGTCCGGCCTCGATCCGCATTCCAGCTACATGGACGCCAAGAGCTTCCGCGACATGCAGGTGCAGACCCGCGGCGAGTTCGGCGGGCTCGGCATCGAAGTCACGATGGAAGACGGGCTGATCAAGGTCGTCTCGCCGATCGACGACACCCCGGCGTCGAAGGCCGGCATCATGGCCAACGACATCATCACCACGCTCGATGACGAAGCCGTGCAAGGCCTGACGCTCAACCAGGCCGTCGAGAAGATGCGCGGTCCGGTCAACACCAAGATCAAACTCAGGATCATCCGCAAGGGCCAGGACAATCCGATCGACGTCACGCTGGTGCGCGACAACATTCGCGTCCGCTCGGTGCGCGCCCGGGTCGAGGCGGACGACATCGCCTATATCCGCATCACCACCTTCAACGAGCAGACCACCGAAGGCCTGAAAAAGGAGATCGCCAATCTGCAGGGCCAGATCGGCGACAAGCTGAAGGGCTATATCATCGATCTCAGAAACAATCCGGGCGGCCTGCTTGAAGAAGCGGTTACGGTGTCGGACTCGTTCCTGGAGCGCGGAGAGATCGTCTCGACGCGCGGCCGCAACGCCGAGGAAACCCAGCGCCGCACCGCCCATCCGGGCGACCTGACCAAGGGCAAGCCGGTCATCGTGCTGATCAACGGCGGCTCGGCGTCGGCCTCCGAGATCGTCGCCGGCGCGCTGCAGGACCACAAGCGTGCGACGCTGGTCGGCACGCGCTCGTTCGGCAAGGGCTCGGTGCAGACCATCATCCCGCTCGGTTCGGGCAACGGCGCGCTGCGCCTGACCACCGCGCGCTACTACACGCCGTCGGGCAAGTCGATCCAGGCCAAGGGCATCGTGCCGGATATCGAGGTGCTGCAGGACGTGCCGGACGAGCTCAAGGCCCGCACCGACACCAAGGGCGAAGCTTCGCTGCGCGGGCACTTGAAGACCAACGATGGCGACGAGAAGACCGGCTCGCAATCCTACGTGCCGCCGGACGCCAAGGACGACAAGGCACTGAAGATGGCCGACGACCTCTTGCACGGCATCAAGTCGACCTCGAGCGCGACGCCGGCGGCGCCTGGGCCCGGCGACAAGGCCGCGGTCGACAAGCCGGCCGGCAAAGCCGCGAACTGATTCGATCAAGCGATCGTCTCGGCGAAAAGGCGACCCTCGGGTCGCCTTTTTTCTTTTGCGACCTCGACCGTCCGGTGCTCACCCCGTGCTTTGACGGGGAGGCGCGGTGCGCGGGAATGCACGGCATCGTGCTATCGTTCGCGCTGTTGATTCGGGGGGGCCATGGCAGAGGCGGCCGACGAACTGAGCACGCCGCTTGGGCAGGACACCGTGAGCAAAACGCGCCGGTTTCGCCTGCCGTTCACGGCGATGCAGGCGTTTGCCGTGCTGCTGGGGATCGTGCTGGTCGGCTTCGTCGGCATTGCACTGTTCAACGACAACCCGCTTGGCGGCGAGCCGGTCGCCCATATTGCCCTGCGCACGGCGGCGCCCGCGGATGAAAAGCACTCCGCGACCAGCCAGGCCGCCGAGCCCGCGGCCAAATCCACGCCAAAAACGCCGACCGCCGCCGGCGACGTCAAAACGATTACGATCATCGACGGCTCCAGCGGCAAACGCCAGGACGTGGTGATCGGCGGCGGCGACCCGACCAGCGCGGCCAATGGCGACACGGCAGCCCCGGCGATGACCGGCGGCGACCCCCGCCTGCTGGAAAAATCCCGCTACGGCATGATCCCGGTGGTCGCCGACGGCCTGAAGCCCTTCACGGTCTATGCAGCCGACGCCGACCGCGCCAAGGCCGCCACAATGCCGGTGGTGGCCATCGTGGTCGCGGGCCTTGGTGTCGGTGCCGCGAAGACAGTCGAAGCCATCATGAAGCTGCCGCCGGCCGTGACGCTGGCCTTCACGCCCTATGGGGCCGATCCCGGCAAGCTCGCCGAACGCGCCCGCACGCAGCGCCACGAGATCCTGCTGCAGATCCCGATGGAACCGTTCGATTACCCTGACAACGATCCTGGACCGCAAACCCTGCTGACCACGCTCAACGGAGAGCAGAACCTCGATCGCTTCTACTGGCATCTGAGCCGCCTGCAGGGCTATGCCGGGATCGCCAATTTCATGGGTGCACGTTTCGTGGCGACCGACCCGGTGATGCAGCCGATCATGCGCGAGGCGGCCAAGCGCGGCCTCGGTTATTTCGACGATGGTTCCACGCCGCGCAGCGTCGCCCAGGCGCTGGCCACGAGCCAGGGTGTTCCGTTTGCCAAGGCCGATTTCAGCATCGACGCGGTGCCGACCTCGGCCGAGATCGACCGCACGCTGGTGAAGCTGGAGACGCTCGCCAAGGAACGGGGCATGGCCGTGGGCGTCGCCTCGGCCCTGCCGGTCTCGATCGAGCGGCTCGGCGCCTGGATCAAGACGCTGGACACCAAGGGCATCATGCTTGTGCCATTGACAACGGCCATGCTGAAATCAAAATCGAGCTGAAGATCAATCTGTTGGTGCTGCTTCAGACCCTGCCGGGGGGCGGGTTCGGACGGCCGGGGGTATGGGAGGTATCGGCGGCATGGCACGTTATGAAGACCTGCCCTATCGAACCTGCGTCGGCATCATGCTGCTGAATGCGGCGGGACTGGTCTTCATCGGACGCCGGGCCGGCGGCATCGAACATGTCGACGAGGCTCATGTCTGGCAGATGCCGCAAGGCGGCGTCGATCCCGGTGAGGATACGTTTCAGGCAGCCAAGCGCGAGCTCTATGAGGAGACCAGCGTCAGGTCCGTGGAGAAGCTGGGCGAGGTCGCCGACTGGCTGATCTATGACATCCCGCGCACCGTTGCGGGCCGCGCCTGGAAGGGCCGTTATCGCGGCCAGCGCCAGAAGTGGTTCGCGCTGCGCTTCACCGGCAAGGACAACGAGATCAACGTTGCCAATCCGGGCGGCGGGCACAAGGCCGAGTTCATCTCCTGGCGCTGGGAGCCGATGAAGAATCTCCCCGAACTGATCGTGCCGTTCAAGCGGCCGGTGTATGAGCGCGTGGTGAAGGAATTCGCTGCCCTGGCGGCGAAGTAACGGTTCGGCACGTCTATCTGCATGTCGTCAAGCAAGCCCTATCGCCCCAACGTGGGTATCGCGCTGTTCAACGCCGCCGGCCGCGTGTTGATCGGCCGCCGCTTCAAAGATGACGGTCCGGAGATCGTATTGCCCGGTCTCGAATGGCAGATGCCGCAGGGTGGCATCGACGCCGGCGAAGATCCGCGCGAGGCCGTGATGCGCGAGCTCTGGGAAGAGACCGGGGCGGTCAGCGCCGACTATCTCGGCGAGACCGACTGGATGACTTACGAATTCCCACCCTATGCCGGACCGGCATCGCACCGGCTGGCGAAATTCCGCGGCCAGCGGCAAAAGTGGTTCGCGCTCCGCTTCACCGGGCGCGACGACGAGATCGACCCGCTGACGCCGCGCAACGGCCAGCCGGCCGAGTTCGATCAATGGCGCTGGGAACGCCTCGACCGCGTCGCCGACCTCGTGGTCCCGTTTCGCCGCGACGTCTATCGGACCGTCGCCGCCAGCTTCGCGGAGTTCGCGACTTAGAGCGTTTTCGAGCGAAGTGGATACCGGGTCGCGTGAAGATAACGCGTCAAAACTAGGGCAACAAGCAACAGCACCCGCCAGGGGTCCGGCGAGCGCTGAATTGGTTCGGATATTGAAGACGATGAGCGGCCGGTGACGGCCTAATGCATCGCCGTCGTATTGAGCTCGTTCTGGATGCTCTTGAAGTGATCGAGACGCTCGATCGCATGATCGAGTTCTGACCCTTCCTTCTCGGCGAGCTTTTCCTGCATCTCGTTGATCGTCTCGGCGAACTTCACACGATCAAGATCGGCAATCGCCGTCGCGACGTCGGCGAGCACGGTGAGGCCCTTCTCAGACATCTCGGCGAGACCGCCGAGCACGATGACTTTCTCACGCTTGCCGGCGGTGGTGACGGTCAGGATGCCCGGGCGAACCGCGGCGACGACCGGAGCGTGTCCGGCGAGGACGCCGAAATCGCCTTCCACGCCGGGAACGTCAACCTGATCGACCTCGCCGGAGAAGGCGAGCTTTTCGGGAGAGACGAGATCGAAATGGAAGGTAGCCATGGTCTTTCCGTTCTTTGCGCTGTCACCCGCGGGCTCGACCCGCGGGTCCATCAGTCAAAACAGTTCTCGTTCGATGGATCGCCGGATCAAGTCCGGCGATGACGACATCATGAAGCTTAGGCCGCCTCGGCCGCCAGCTTCTTGCCCTTCTCGACGGCTTCTTCGATGGTGCCGACCATGTAGAAGGCCGCTTCCGGCAGGTGGTCATACTTGCCTTGGCAGAGGTCGCGGAAGCCCTTGATGGTGTCGGCGAGGTCGACGAACTTGCCCGGCGAACCGGTGAAGACTTCGGCGACGTGGAACGGCTGCGACAGGAAACGCTCGACCTTGCGGGCGCGCGCGACCGTCAACTTGTCCTCTTCCGACAGTTCGTCCATGCCGAGAATGGCGATGATGTCCTGCAGCGACTTGTAGCGCTGCAGGATCTGCTGCACCAAGCGCGCGGTCTGATAGTGCTCTTCGCCGACAACGAGCGGCGACAGCATGCGCGAGGTCGAGTCGAGCGGGTCCACCGCCGGGTAGATGCCCTTTTCCGAGATCGCGCGCGACAGCACCGTGGTGGCGTCCAAGTGCGCGAACGAGGTGGCGGGCGCCGGGTCGGTCAAGTCGTCGGCCGGCACGTAGATCGCCTGCACCGAAGTGATCGAGCCCTTCTGGGTGGTGGTGATGCGCTCCTGCAGCGCGCCCATGTCGGTCGCGAGCGTCGGCTGATAACCCACGGCGCTCGGAATACGGCCGAGCAGCGCCGACACTTCCGAACCGGCTTGCGTGAAGCGGAAGATGTTGTCGACGAAGAACAGCACGTCCTGGCCCTGGTCGCGGAAGTGCTCGGCGACGGTCAGACCGGTGAGGCCGACGCGGGCACGCGCGCCCGGCGGCTCGTTCATCTGGCCGAACACCAGCGCGCACTTCGACTTCACGCTCGGGTCGGGATTGTGCGGGTCGGCGTTGACCTTCGATTCGATGAACTCGTGATAGAGGTCGTTGCCTTCACGGGTCCGCTCGCCGACACCGGCGAACACGGAGTAACCGCCGTGCGCCTTCGCGACGTTGTTGATCAACTCCTGAATCAGCACCGTCTTGCCGACGCCGGCGCCGCCGAACAGGCCGATCTTGCCGCCCTTCGCGTACGGAGCAAGAAGATCGACGACCTTGATGCCGGTGACGAGGATTTCCGCTTCCGTCGACTGATCGGTATAGGTCGGCGCGTCCTGGTGAATGGCGCGGAGGCCCTCGGACTTGATCGGGCCGGCTTCGTCGATCGGCTCGCCGACGACGTTGATGATGCGGCCGAGCGTACCTTCACCGACCGGCACCCGGATCGGCGCGCCGGTGTCGGTCACTTCCTGACCGCGGACCAGACCTTCGGTGGTGTCCATCGCGATGGTGCGGACGGTCGATTCACCGAGATGCTGCGCGACCTCGAGCACCAGGCGATGGCCGCCGTTCTTGGTCTCGAGCGAGTTGAGAATCGCCGGAAGATGGCCTTCGAACTGCACGTCGACCACGGCGCCCGTGACCTGGGTGACGCGACCGATCTGGTTGGCTGCTGTAGCCATGGACTGTTCTCCTTCGAAAATCTGCCTCAGACCGCCTCGGCGCCGGAGATGATTTCAATCAGCTCCTTCGTGATCTGGGCCTGACGGGTCCGGTTGTAAATCAGGGTTTGCTTGCGGATCATTTCGCCGGCGTTGCGCGTGGCGCTGTCCATCGCGCTCATCTGTGCGCCGTAGAACGAGGCATTGTTCTCCAGCAGCGCGCGGAAGATCTGCACTGCGAGGTTGCGCGGCAGCAGACGGGTGAGGATCTCGTCCTCCTCCGGCTCGTATTCGTAGGACGTAGAGGGAGCCGCATTGGCTGCGGGGGCGGTCACCTCCAGCGGGATGATCTGCTGCGCGGTCGGGACCTGCGCGATCACCGACTTGAAGCGCGAATAGAACAGCGTGCAGACATCGAATTCACCGGCGTCGAACCGCGCCAACACCTTGGTGGCGATGTCTTCGGCATTGACGAAGCCGAGCTGACGCACGGAGCGCAAGTCGAGATGCTCGACGATCTGTCGCTCGAAGGTCCGGCGCAGTTGCTCATAGCCCTTGCGGCCGACACAGAAGAACTTGACCTCCTTGCCCTGCGCGATCAGCGACTGCGCCCGCTCGCGCGCCAGACGCACGATGGACGAGTTGAACGCGCCCGACAGGCCGCGCTCGCCGGTACAAACCAGCAGGAGATGAACCTGGTCCTTGCCGGTGCCGGCCAGCAGCGTCGGCGCGCCTGGCGAACCGTTCGCCGCGGCGGCGATGTTGGAAATCACCGCGTCCATCTTGTCGGCATAGGGCCGCGCCGCCTCTGCGGCGTTCTGCGCGCGGCGCAGCTTCGAGGCTGCGACCATCTGCATGGCCTTGGTGATCTTCTGCGTCGCCTTGGTCGAGGCGATGCGGACCCGCATGTCTTTCAGTGACGCCATTCTTCGTCCACCCCGGCGATCCGACCGCAACGGTCAGATCGCAAGCCTCTTTGTTCGTCACGCCCGGCCCGCGGCCGGACAGTGCCCACTTTGTGCGAGAGCCTTCTTACGCAAACGTCTTGGCGAAGCCTTCGACCACCGTCTTGAGCTTGGCAGCGGTGTCGTCGGAGAGGTCGCGGCTGTCGCGGATCGCGTTGAGGATCTCGGCGTTCTTGCCGCGCAGCAGCGACAGCAGACCTTCCTCGAACGGCTTCACCTTGTTGAGCGGCAACGGATCGAGGTAGCCGTTGGTGCCGGCCCAGATCACGCACACCTGCTCTTCCATCTTCAGCGGCGAGAACTGCGGCTGCTTCAACAGCTCGGTCAGGCGCGAGCCGCGATTGAGCAGGCGCTGCGTCGAAGCATCGAGGTCTGAGCCGAACTGGGCGAACGCCGCCATTTCGCGGTACTGCGCGAGCTCGCCCTTGATCTTGCCGGCGACCTTCTTGGTCGCCTTGGTCTGCGCCGACGAACCGACGCGCGACACCGACAGACCGACGTTCACCGCGGGACGGATGCCCTGGAAGAACAGGTCGGTTTCCAGGAAGATCTGGCCGTCGGTGATCGAAATCACGTTGGTCGGAATGTAGGCCGACACGTCGTTGGCCTGGGTTTCGATGACCGGCAGCGCGGTCAGCGAGCCCGAACCATGCTCCTTGTTGAGCTTGGCGGCGCGCTCGAGCAGGCGGGAGTGCAGATAGAACACGTCACCCGGGTAGGCTTCGCGGCCCGGCGGACGGCGCAGCAGCAGCGACATCTGGCGATAGGCGACGGCTTGCTTCGACAAGTCGTCATAGATGATCACGGCATGCATGCCGTTATCGCGGAAGTATTCGCCCATGGTGCAGCCGGTGAACGGCGCAATGTACTGCATCGGCGCCGGATCGGAGGCGGTGGCCGCAACCACGATCGAGTATTCGAGCGCGCCCTGCTCCTCGAGCACCTTCACGAACTGCGCAACCGTCGAACGCTTCTGGCCGACCGCGACATAGACGCAGTACAGCTTGAGGTTCTCATCCGGCTGGGCGTTCAGCGGCTTCTGATTCAGGATGGTATCGAGCGCGATCGCGGTCTTGCCGGTCTGACGGTCGCCGATGATCAGCTCGCGCTGGCCGCGGCCGATCGGAATCAGCGCATCGATCGCCTTCAGGCCGGTGGCCATCGGCTCGTTCACCGACTTGCGCGGAATGATGCCGGGCGCCTTGACGTCGACGCGCTTGCGCTCGGTCGCCTGGATCGGACCCTTGCCGTCGATCGGATTGCCGAGTGCGTCGACGACACGGCCGAGCAGCCCCTTGCCGACCGGCGCGTCCACGATGGCGCGGGTGCGCTTGACGGTCTGGCCTTCCTTGATCTCGCGGTCGGCGCCGAAGATCACGACGCCGACGTTGTCGGTCTCGAGATTGAGCGCCATGCCCCGGGTGCCGTTCTCGAACTCGACCATTTCACCGGCCTGGACGTTGTCGAGACCGTAGACGCGGGCGATACCGTCACCGACCGACAGCACCTGCCCGACTTCGGTAACCTCGGCTTCCTGGCCGAAATTCTTGATCTGGTCCTTGAGGATCGCGGAAATTTCCGCGGCGCGGATGTCCATCAGCCTGCCTCTTTCATCGCGTTCTTGATCGAATTGAGTTTGGTGCGAAGCGAACCATCCACCATGCGGCTACCGAGCTTGACCACCAGGCCACCGATAATGGAAGGATCGACCTTCACGTTCAGCGCGACGTCCTTGCCCGTCACCGATTTCAGTGCGGTCTTCAGCGCGTCGAGATTCTTGTCACTGAGCTGCTCGGCGACGGTGACTTCGGCAGTCGCCTCGCCCTTGTACTTCGCCACCAGCGCACGATAGGCGCGGACCACATCGGCAACGGCGAACAGCCGGCGATTGGCAGTGAGCACTTTCAGGAATTTTGCGGAGGTGCCGGAGATGCCGGCCTTGTCGAGCACCGCGGTCAGCGCCTTCAACTGCGCGTCCGCCGAGAACACCGGGCTGCGCACGAGGCGCTTGAGATCGGCGCTCTCGTTGAGCATCGTTTCGAACTTTTCGAGATCGGCCTTCACTTCATCGACGGATTTTTCGTCGCGCGCCAACTCGAACAAGGCCGTTGCATAACGACCGGACACTCCCGAAACGGACGGATCTTCAGCAGCCACGAGCTCGCTCTTTTTTGCTGTCAAACTCGCAAGGGAAAAACCGTCGCCACCGAAAGCAGCGCCTAGCGATCCAAGCCCTTGGAATTCAAGCGGGACTTCGATTTTCGACCGACACGGGACGTGTCGGGACCGTTAAAATCGCGGCTTTGCTAACATAGCAATCGCGCAGGTGCAACATGACGCCATAGGCTGGCGCCGCCTTGTCGCACGCCCGCGGGGCCGCCGTGCGTGCAGATCGAATCGGGAAAATTCTGCGCACAGAAATTTGCCGAACCCGACCTCGGTTTCACCAGGCCCGAATTAGTTCCATCACGAATCTGCATGGCTCCATGCATGACAGCGCAAGGAACCGATTGCGGACGCCTGTTCCATTTGGCGATTACTTACCGAAAACTTACTTCGGCGCCGTTAAACAGTATTCGTAAGTATTGCTGTCCTTAAAAATTGGTTAAAGAGCAAGATTACGGAACCTGGAGGAATAGCCTGAGCCGGTAACAAGATATTTCAGCCGGAGATAATCCCGATTTACTGCCAAATTCGTGCCTCATTGGGAAACCAAACGGCCCCGGTCAACGAAGGGACGGGGGTTCCACTTGCCACGTTAGTGGCAATACTGTCTGAGGGTCTTATCAATGCTGAATACGAAGAAGGCGATGCTGGGGAATGCAACCCAGTCGCGCACGGCGCTCGCATTTGTCGCCGCCACGCTCTTGATCGGGGGCAGCGTCACCGAGGCGTCCGCGAAGTCGAGGCATCATCATCACCGCTATTACCAGCATCACCATGCCCGCGCCGAAACCTCTGCCTGGCGCAACACCAACGCATCGATCGCTCAGCCGACCGGCGGCCACATGTTCTCGGGGATGGCCTCCTTCTACGGCAATGAATCCGGTAGCCGCACCGCTTCCGGCCAGCGCTTCAACCAGAATGCCATGACCGCGGCCCACCGCTCGCTGCCGTTCGGCACCAGGCTCCGCGTCACCCACGGCGGCCGCAGCGTCGTCGTCACCATCAATGATCGTGGCCCGTTCGTCCGTGGCCGCGTGCTCGACCTCTCCACCGGCGCAGCTCGCGCCATCGGCCTCACGGGTGCCGGCGTCGGCCGCGTCACCGCCGAGGTCATCTCGTAAGCGTTCAGTAAGCGTTGCGTTGCGTACCGGCCGCGAGGCCTGCCTCGCGCGCCAAAATGGCCTGCCGTCGCGAATGACGGCAGGCTTTTTTGTTTGCGTCCCCTGTCACGTGCATACGAACTACAAAAAGCTCTGCGGATCGACGTCGATCTCAAGCTTCAGGTTGCCCTTGGTCTTGGGGCCCGCAGCCAGCCATTCGCGCAGATAGTGCGATAAATCGACATTGCGCAGCGACTTCACCAGCAGGCGAAAGCGATAGCGGCCCTTGATGACCGCAAGCGGCGCCTCGGCGGGGCCGAGCACCTGGATCCGCTCATCGAGCGGTGCGACCGCGGCGAGCTTGCGCGCAAAACCTTCCGCCGTGGGACGATCGCCAGCCGAGATGATCAGGCTCGCCAGCCGGCCGAACGGCGGATAGCCGGTGCGTTCCCGGATCTCGATCTCGCTGGCGTAGAACGCTTCGCGGTCATTGGCGATCAAGGCCTTGATGACGGGATGCTCCGGCTGATGCGTCTGCAGATAGCCGACGCCGCGGCCCTGCTCGCGGCCAGCACGGCCGACCACCTGATTCAGGAGCTGAAATGTACGCTCGGCGGCGCGTGGATCACCGTTGCTCAGGCCAAGGTCGGCATCGACCACACCGACCAGATTGAGCCGGGGGAAATTATGCCCCTTGGCCACCAGTTGGGTCCCGATGATGATGTCGACGCGCCCCTCCGCGATCGCGTTCAGCTCGCTGCGCATGGTCTCGATCGAGGTGATGAGGTCGCTGGACAACACCATGGTGCGGGCCTCGGGGAAGATGCTCGCCGCCTCCTCCTGCAGCCGCTCGACGCCGGGACCGACGGCGACCAGCGATTCCTCGGCCGCGCAATGCGGGCAAATGTTCGGACGCGGCATCGAGAAGCCGCAATGGTGGCACACCAGCCGCTGGCGGAAGCGATGATCGACCAGCCAGGCGTCGCAGATCGTGCAGGCAAAGCGATGGCCGCAGGCGCGGCACAGCGTCAGCGGCGCATAACCACGGCGATTGAGGAACAGCAATGCCTGCTCGCGGCGCTCGATCGCGTAGCGGATCTGCTCGGCCAGCGGCGGCGAGATGAAGCGGCCGCGCGGCGGCGGCGCGCGCCGCATGTCGATCGCCTCGATATGCGGCATGTGCTGGCCGCCGAACCGCGAGGGCAGCGCCACGCGCTGGTAGCGCCCCTTGCGCGCATTGACCTCGCTCTCGACCGACGGCGTGGCGGAGGCGAGCACGATCGGGATCCTGGCGATATGCGCCCGCACCACCGCCATGTCGCGGGCGTGATAATGCGCGCCGTCGTCCTGCTTGTAGGCTTGATCGTGCTCTTCATCGACGACGATGAGACCAAGGTCGGCATAGGGCAGGAACAGCGCTGAACGGGCACCGACCACGACCGGCGCCTTGCCCTCCGAGATCGCGGCCCAGTTGCGCGCGCGCGTGCGTGGCGTCAGCTCGGAATGCCACTCGAGCGGCCGCACCCCGAAGCGCTGCGCGAAGCGGGCGAGGAACTGGCCGGTCAGCGCGATTTCGGGCATCAGGATCAGCGACTGCTTGCCGCGCCGGATGTTTTCGGCGATCGCCTCGAAATAGACCTCGGTCTTGCCGGAGCCGGTGACACCGTCGAGCAGCGCGACGTGAAAGCTGCCGCTTGCGGCAAGCGTCCGCATCACATCGACCGCGCTACGCTGCTCGCGCGAAAAATCAGGCTGCGCATAAGATGGATCGGGAGGCGGCGGCGCCTGTGGCGGCGGCATCACCTCGACCGTCAACGTGCCCTCGTCGACCAGCCCGTCGATCACACCCGAACTGACCCCGGCCTCCCGCGCCGCTTCCGATTTGCCATGCAGCAGGCTATCGGACAGCACTTCGATCACCCGCCGGCGCGCCGGCGTCAGCCGCCGCGGCGGCTCGCCGACCAGGCGCACGCCGAGACGGGTGCGCTCGGGCCCGAGGTGCTCACCCATGCGCAGGGTCATCCGCAGCACCATGCCGCGGGCCGACAATGTGTAGTTGGACACCCAATCGACGAGCTGACGCAGTTCCGCCTTCAGTGGCGGAACGTCGAGCTTCTCGCTGACGTCCTTGAGCCGGTTGTGCAGCCGCGGATCAGGATTTGCGTTCTCGCCCCACACAACTGCGACGACCTCGCGCGGCCCCAACGGAACGCACACCACATCGCCCGGCGCCAGCTCCATGCCACGCGGAATCCGGTAGGAATAGGTCTGGTTCAGCGCCACAGGCACCAGCACGTCGACGACACGCGTCATCGATGTGGAAGTCGTACTGCTGAGCGTCGCGTGGTCCATCCGAGAATCGATCTTTGAGGCGCGGCAGGCTAGAGCATTTTCGGTTCTGATTGAATCAGAACCGAAGCTCTAGTTTCTTGTTTTGACGCGATTTCTTCACGCGAACCGGTATCCATTTCGCTCGAAAACGCTCTAGCGCCGCGCCGGCCAGTTAGCGAACGGTAAACGAAACCGGTGCGATATAATCAAGGGAATCGCAACGCCAATAGCGCCATGGCCAAAACAATCCAGGCAACCACGGAGCCGGCGACCCAGCCGCTCGAACTCGACTGCGCGGACGCAAGCGTGGCGCAGGAGATGACGCGCTGGCTGTCGCATCTGCGCGCCGAGCGGCGGCTATCGCCGAAGACGCTGGAAGCCTATGCCCGCGATGTACGCCAATGCCTCGCCTTCCTGGCCGGGCATTGGGGCGTCCAGGTGACGCTCGCGGGTTTCGCCGCCCTGGAGGCCAGCGACGTCCGCGCCTTCATGGCGATGCGGCGCGCGGACGAGATCGGCGGGCGGTCGCTGATGCGGGCGCTGGCGGGCTTGCGCTCGTTCGGGCGCTTCCTGGAACGCGAGGGCAAGGGCAAAGTCGGCGCGCTCTCGGCCATTCGTGCGCCGAAGGTTGCCAAGAGCCTGCCGAAGCCGATTCACATCGAAGCGGCCAAGCGCTTCGCCGACGCCGACGAGCGCGCCGGCGAAGCCCGCGAGACCTGGATCCTGGTCCGTGACGCCGCCGTCATGGCGCTGCTCTACGGTTCGGGCCTGCGCATCTCGGAGGCGCTCGGACTGAAGCGCCGCGACGTGCCGAAGCCGGGCGAAGGCGATGTGCTGGTCGTCACCGGCAAGGGTAACAAGACCCGCATGGTGCCGGTGTTGCAGAACGTGCTGCAACTCGTCGCGGACTACGTGGCGATCTGCCCGCACCAGCTCAGCCCGACGGGGCCGATGTTCGTCGGTGCGCGCGGCGGCCCCTTGAGCCCGCGCATCATCCAGCTCACGATGGAGCGGCTGCGCGGCGCGCTCGGCCTGCCCGACAGCGCGACGCCGCACGCGCTGCGGCATTCGTTTGCCACGCATCTGCTGAGCCGCGGCGGCGACCTGCGCGCGATCCAGGAACTGCTCGGCCATGCCTCGCTGTCGACCACGCAGATCTACACCGGCATCGACAGTGAGCGCCTGCTCGAAGTCTATCGCTCGGCGCATCCGCGCGGGTGAGGCGGCGGGCTGCCTTCAACTCTCACGCAGACTGTTTTGATCGCCGCAGCGACGCCGTTCATATTCATGCGTCTTCACACGTCCGCCATAAATCGCGCGCCCCTTGCGTTGCACGCTGCATTCGGTAATCGTGCACCGGTCTGATCCGGAGGGGGAATCATGAGCGCACATGAGAGTATGGAGCACGCGGAGCATGCCGAGCATGCGTCCGGCGAGAACAAGAAGATCGCGCTTCTGATCGCCGTGATTGCGTTGTGCCTGGCCCTCTCGGAGACGCTCGGCAAGGGCGCGCAGACCGAATCGATCAGCAAGAATGTCGAGGCCTCCAACCTCTGGGCGTTCTTCCAGGCCAAGAGCATCCGCCGGACCGCCGTGCAGACCGCAGCCGAGCAAGGCAAGCTGAGCCTCGCCGGCGCCACCGACGACGCCACCAGGGCGACGCTGCAGAAGCAGATCGACGAATGGCAGAAGACTGCGGCACGCTACCGCTCGGAGCCGGAAACCGGCGAAGGCACCGAGCAGTTGGCCGAGCGCGCCAAGCACGCCGAGCATGAGCGCGACGAGGCGACGGCGAAGTATCACCACTTCGAGCTCGCCTCCGCCGCCTTCCAGATCGCCATCGTGCTGGCGTCCGCGACCATCATCACCGGCATGATCGCGTTGGCCTGGGTGTCAGGCCTGCTGACGCTCGCCGGGATCGCGATGACCGCGCTCGGCCTGTTCCAGCCGCACTTGCTGCCGCTGCACTGAGGCGCACATCCCGCACTCTACCCGTCGCCCTGACAGGATGTGAGCCTATACAGGTCCGTCATTGCGAGGAGCGAGAGCGACGAAGCAATCCATGCGTCTGCGTACGCCGTGCGATGGATTGCTTCGCTTCGCTCGCAATGGCGGGATGGAGCGATGTACACCAGCCACCCAATGCTTCGCGAGGACTGCATACATTTACAGCCTCTCAAGATAACTTTGCCAGAAAAGCTCAGCGCGCCTCGTGCACGCTCTTGCGGAAGCGCGCGATCAGGCGGAGCGTGCGTGCCGTCCATCCGTCGCCGTTGCCGCGCAGGATCTCGCGGATACGCTGCTTGATCGGCTCGACGATCGCCGTCGCCTTGGCGCGCATCGCCATCACGAACTCATAGAGCGCCTCGAACCAGGGCATCTCCATTAGCTTCGGCCGCGTCACGTCGAAGATGAAGGCGGTGACGCCGACGCTGAGGAATTTCGCGAACAAGATGGTCGAGATCGCACCCAGCCAGTATTCGTGGGTCAGAAGCCACAGGCCGATCAGCTTGAGCGGAAACAGCGGGATGATCGGGACGACGAAGACAATCAGCGTCATCGCCGGTGACAGCGAGTCGACCCGCTCGGCCAGCCATTGCTTGAACGCGCGCAGCGGAATCGCTGCCACCACGCGCGCCACGATCGGCTCGAGGTGGTCCCACAGCCATGCTTCGATCAGAAAGACGATCGCAAGCAGGACCCAGAACGGCTGCAACAGGCGACGCAACATCTAGATCATCCCGACCCCGGCTTGGCGCCGGATATCGGTCACATATGGATGGCGCGTTTGCCCACCGCAAGCGCGGCCTCCTTGACGGCTTCCGAGCGGGTCGGATGAGCATGGCACGTGCGCGCCAGATCCTCCGCCGAACCACCGAATTCCATCAGAACGCAGGCTTCGTGGATCATTTCGCCGGCTTCGCGGCCGACAATGTGCACGCCGAGCACCCGATCCGTCTTCGCATCGGCGAGAACCTTCACGAAGCCGTCCGTGGTCTGGTTCACCTTGGAGCGGCCGTTGGCGGTAAAGGGAAATTTGCCGACGGTATAAGCGATACCTGCCTGCTTGAGGTCTTCCTCGGTCTTGCCGACCGACGACACTTCCGGCGTGGTATACACAACGCCTGGAATGACGTCGTAATTCACGTGGCCCGCCTGCCCCGCGATGATCTCCGCGCAGGCGACGCCTTCGTCTTCCGCCTTGTGCGCCAGCATCGGGCCCGCGACGACATCACCGATCGCGTAGATGCCCTTCACATTGGTCGAGAAGTGCGAATCGATCTCGACGCGGCCGCGATTGTCGAGCGCAACGCCGGCCTCCTTCAGCCCGAGACCTTCGGTGTAGGGCACGCGGCCGATGCATACCAATACGACATCGGCTTCGAGCGTCTCAGCCGCACCGCCCGCGGCCGGCTCGACCTTCACTGACAACGTCTTGCCCGAAGTATCGACCGCGGTCACCTTGGCACCGAGCTTGAAGACGAATCCCTGCTTCTCCAGCATGCGCTGGAATTGCTTGGCCACTTCGCCGTCCATGCCGGGCAGGATGCGGTCGAGGAATTCCACCACCATGACATCCGCGCCGAGGCGACGCCAGACCGAGCCGAGCTCGAGCCCGATCACGCCGGCGCCGATGACCAGCAATTTCTCCGGCACCTTCTCCAGCGAGAGAGCGCCGGTCGACGAGACGATGCGCTTCTCGTCGATATCGATTCCCTTCAGCCGCGCGATGTCCGAGCCGGTGGCAATCACGATGTTCTTGGTCTCGACGACTTCAGCCTTGCCGTTGCCGGAGACCTCGACCTTGCCGGCGCCGAGGATCTTGCCGGTACCCTTGAGCACGTCGATCTTGTTCTTCTTCATCAGGAATTCGACACCTTTGACGTTGCCGTCGATGCCCTGCTGCTTGAAGTTCATCATCGAAGGAAGATCGAGCTTTGGCGCCGAGACGCTGACGCCCATCTTGGCAAAGGAGTGCGCGGCTTCCTCGAACATCTCGGAGGCATGCAGCAGCGCCTTCGAGGGCATGCACCCGACATTGAGGCAGGTGCCGCCGAGCGTCGCATTCTTCTCGACCACGGCCACCTTCATGCCGAGTTGCGCTGCGCGGATCGCGCAGACGTAACCGCCGGGCCCGGTGCCGATGACGACGAGATCGTAAGAAGCCATGATGGAAGTCCTGTAGCTAAGCTCTGTGACAGTTGGTGAGAGAACCGGTCCCTGCTTGTCCGGATCATGCTCTAGCGACCGCCCGACACGTCGAGGGTCGCGCTCGTGACATAGGACGCCTCGTCCGAGATCAGCCAGACGATGGCGTTGGCGATTTCCTCGGCGGTGCCGACGCGCTTCATCGGCACCATGGGCGCGAGCCGGTGCGCGCGATCGGGCTCGCCGCCCGAAGCGTGGATTTCGGTGTCGATCAGACCGGGACGAATGCCGGCAACCCGAATGCCTTCGTCGGCGACCTCGTGACCGAGGCCGACGGTGAAGGTGTCGATCGCGCCCTTGGACGCCGCGTAATCGACATAGGTGTTGGCCGAGCCGAGCTTGGCCGCGACCGACGACAGGTTGACGATCACGCCACCCTTGCCGCCCTTCTTGGTCGACATCCGCTTCACGGCTTCACGGGCGCACAGGATGCTGCCGGTGACGTTGACCGCCATCATGCGCGCGATGCGCTCCGCGGTCATGTCCTCGACGCGAATCGACGGACCGACGATGCCGGCGTTGTTGACGAGAGCGCCGAGTGTCCCGAAGCCGTCGGCGGCCTTGAACAGCGCCAGGATATCCTGCTCGCTGCCGACGTCGCACTTCACCGCGATCGCCTTGCCGTTCTTCGCCTCGATGGCGGCAACGACCTCGTTGGCCGCGGCCTGGTTGGAAGCGTAGCCGACGACCACGCGATAGCCGCGCGCAGCGGCCGCGAGCGCGGCGGCGCGGCCGATGCCGCGGCTGCCGCCAGTGATGACAACGACCTTGTCCGTCACGTCAACCTCCAAGCGTGTGTGAGTGAAGATCCGATCGCGATGCCCGAACCGATCGGGCATCGCACGCGTCCTGTCCTCAGAGATCCAGCACCAGGCGAGCCGGGTCCTCCAGGCTCTCCTTGACGCGCACCAGGAAGGTGACCGCTTCCTTGCCGTCGATCACCCGGTGATCGTAGGATAGCGCCAGATACATCATCGGGCGTGCCTCGATCTTGCCGCCGACCACCATCGGCCGCTCCTGGATCTTGTGCATGCCGAGGATACCGGATTGCGGCGCATTGAGGATCGGTGTCGACATCAGCGAGCCGTAGATGCCGCCATTGGTGATGGTGAAGGTGCCGCCCTGCATCTCGTCGATCTTGAGCTGGCCATCGCGGGCGCGGCGGCCGTAGTCGGCGATTCCCTTCTCGATCTCGGCGATCGACTTGTGGTCGCAGTCGCGCACCACAGGCACCACCAGGCCGCGGTCGGTGCCGACCGCGACGCCGATGTGATAGTAGTTCTTGTAGATCAGGTCAGAGCCGTCGATTTCGGCGTTGACGGCCGGGATATCCTTCAGAGCCTGCACGACGGCCTTGGTGAAGAAGCCCATGAAGCCGAGCTTGGCGCCGTGCTTCTTCTCGAACGCGTCCTTGTACTGCGCGCGCAGCGCCATAACGTTGGTCATGTCGACCTCGTTGAAGGTCGTCAGCATCGCGGCGGTGTTCTGCACATCCTTGAGGCGGCGGGCGATGGTCTGGCGCAGCCGCGTCATCTTCACGCGCTCCTCGCGCGCGGCGTCGTCGGCCGGCGATGGTGCGCGGACCTGCACGGCGGCGGCCGGCTGATTGACCGGGGTGGGCGCCGAGGCAGCCTTTTCGATCGCCGCCAGCATGTCGCCCTTGGTCACGCGGCCGTCCTTGCCCGAACCGGGAACGGTGGAGGCATCGATGCCGCTCTCAGCCGAGAGCTTGCGAACGGAAGGCGCGAGCGGCGTATCCGCGGGCGGCGCCTTCGGCGCAGCGGCTGGAGCCGGGGCGGCGGTCGGCGCCGGCGCAGCAGCCGGGGCCGCGGCCTTGGCAGGAGCGGCGGCGGGCGCAGCCGGCTTGGCCGGAGCCGCGCCGTCATTGATCTGGCCGAGCAACGCGCCGACGGCAACCGTTTCGCCGTCCTTGGCAATGATCTCGCCGAGCGTCCCTGCCGACGGTGCCGGAACCTCGATCGTCACCTTGTCGGTCTCCAGCTCCACGAGCGGCTCGTCCACCGCGACGGCTTCGCCCGCCTTCTTGAACCAGCGGCCGATGGTGGCCTCGGTCACGGATTCGCCGAGCGTTGGAACGCGAATTTCAGTCATGGTCTTTTCCTCGATAACCTTGCGGTCGCAAAATTTGTCCGGCCACGGTCCGCCAAAGCGAACGACCCGGTACTCCGTGACGACAGCAATTCTGCTGGATGACGCGGGATACCGGATGCCCCGCTTTCGCGGGGCATGGCTTCAGTGAAGGTCGTTAGTTCAGTGCGTCGTCAAGCAGCGCCTTGAGCTGCGCCAGATGTTTCGACATCAGGCCAGTGGCGGTTGCCGCCGACGCCGGCCGGCCGGCGTAGCGCGGGCGCCTGTTCGTCGCATTGATCTGGTTCAGCACCCATTCGAGATAGGGCTCGATGAAGTGCCACGATCCCATGTTGCGCGGCTCTTCCTGGCACCAGACCATTTCGGCGTTCTTGAAGCGGCCAAGCTCCTGCACCAGCGCCTTCAGCGGCACCGGATAGAGCTGCTCGATGCGCATCAGATAGATGTCGTCGATGCCGCGCTTCTCGCGCTCCTCGTAGAGATCGTAATAGACCTTGCCGGAGCACAGCACGACGCGACGGACCTTGTCGTCTGCCTTCAGCTTGATCTTCTCGTCCGGCAGCATCTGCGCGTCATCGTACAGAATGCGATGGAAGGTGGCATTCTTGCCCAGTTCGTCGAGCCGCGACACGGCGCGCTTGTGGCGCAGCAGCGACTTCGGCGTCATCAGGATCAGCGGCTTGCGGATCTCGCGATGGAGCTGGCGCCGCAGCACATGGAAGTAGTTCGCCGGCGTGGTCGGATAGACCACCTGCATGTTGTCTTCGGCGCACATCTGCAAATAGCGTTCGAGGCGGGCCGAGGAGTGCTCCGGTCCTTGTCCTTCGTAGCCATGTGGCAGCAAGCAGACCAGACCGGACATGCGCAGCCATTTGCGTTCGCCGGAGGAGATGAACTGGTCGAACACGACCTGCGCGCCGTTGGCGAAGTCGCCGAACTGCGCCTCCCAGACCGCCAGCGCATTCGGCTCGGCGAGCGAGTAGCCGTATTCGAAGCCGAGCACGGCCTCTTCCGACAGCAGCGAGTTGATGACCTCGTAGTGGCCGGTGTTGTCGCCGCCGAGGTGATTGAACGGCGTGTAGCGGCTCTCGTCCTCCTGATCGATCAGGACCGAGTGGCGCTGCGAGAAGGTGCCGCGCTCGGAGTCCTGGCCGGACAGGCGCACATGATGGCCTTCCTGCAGCAGCGAGCAGAATGCCAGCGCCTCGCCGGTCGCCCAGTCGATGCCGACGCCGCTGTCGATCGCCTTGGCGCGATTGTCGAGGAAGCGCTGGATGGTGCGGTGGACGCGGAAGCCGTCGGGCACCTTGGTGATCTTGCGGCCGATGTCCTTCAGAACAGCGATATCGACGCCGGTGACGCCGCGGCGGGCGTCCTCTTCCTGATCGGCGATCTTGAAACCCGCCCACTTGCCGTCGAGCCAGTCGGCCTTGTTCGGCTTGTAGCCGGCGCCGGCCTCGAACTCGGCATCGAGCCGCGCGCGCCAATCGGCCTTGGCCTTTTCGACCTCGCCTTCCGTCAGCACGCCATCGGCAACCAGTCGCTTGGCATAGATCTCAAGGGTGGTCGGATGCGAGGCGATGCGCTTGTACATCACCGGCTGGGTGAACGCCGGCTCGTCGCCCTCGTTGTGGCCGTGGCGACGGTAGCAGAACATGTCGATCACGACCGGCTTGTGGAATTTCTGCCGGAATTCGATCGCGACCTTGGCTGCGAACACCACCGCTTCCGGGTCGTCGCCGTTCACATGGAAGATCGGCGCGTCGATCATCTTCGCAACGTCGGACGGATAAGGCGACGAACGCGAGTAGCGCGGATAGGTGGTGAAGCCGATCTGGTTGTTGACGATGAAGTGCAGCGATCCGCCGGTGCGGTAGCCCTTCAGGTCGGAGAGGCTGAAGCATTCCGCGACGACGCCCTGACCTGCGAACGCCGCGTCGCCGTGCATCAAGAGCGGCAGGACGGAGATGCGCATGTCGGGCGGATCGCCGTGCTGGTCCTGCTTGGCGCGCACCTTGCCCATCACGACCGGATCGACGATCTCGAGATGCGACGGGTTGGCGGTCAGCGACAGATGGATGTTGTTGCCGTCGAACTCGCGATCCGAGGAGGCGCCGAGGTGATACTTGACGTCGCCGGAGCCTTCGACCGAATCCGGATTGGCCGAGCCGCCCTTGAATTCATGGAACAGCGCGCGGTGCGGCTTGCCCATCACCTGGGTCAGCACGTTGAGGCGGCCGCGATGCGGCATGCCGACCACGATCTCCTTCACGCCGAGATTGCCGCCGCGCTTGATGATCTGCTCCAGCGCCGGGATCAGCGATTCGCCGCCGTCGAGCCCGAAGCGCTTGGTGCCGGTGAATTTGAGGTCGCAGAACTTCTCAAATCCTTCGGTCTCGATCAGCTTGTTGAGGATGGCGCGGCGCCCTTCCGGGGTGAAGCTGATCTCCTTGTCCGGCCCTTCGATGCGCTCCTGGATCCAGGCCTTCTGCGCGGCATTGGAGATGTGCATGAATTCGACGCCGAGCGTCTGGCAGTAGGTCCGCTCGCAGATCTGGACGATCTCGCGCAGCGTGCCGTATTCGAGGCCGAGAACGTGATCGAGGAAAATCTTGCGATCGAAGTCGGCCTCGGTGAAGCCGTAGGAACGCGGATCGAGCTCCTCGCGATCACGCGGCGCCTCGATGCCGAGCGGATCCAGCTTGGCGTGGAAATGGCCGCGCATGCGGTAGGCACGAATCAGCATCAAGGCGCGGACGGAATCGCGGGTCGCTTGATGGACCTCGACGTCCGAGAGTTCGGCGCCCTTGACCTGAGCCTTGGCGGCGAGCTTGGCGCCGACCGCCTTCTCGACCTCCGCCCAGTTGCCGTCGAGCGCCGACGTCAGCTCGTCACGCGGTGTCACCGGCCAGTTATCGCGGCCCCAGGACGCGCCGTCGGCGTTCTTCCGGACGTCGGCCGGGGTGTCCTTCAGGCTCTTGAAGAAGTCCTGCCACTCGGCATCGACCGATCCTGGATCCTGTTCGTAACGGGCATAGAGGTCGTCGATGTAGGCGGCGTTGGTGCCCTGCAAAAACGATGAAAGGGCAAAAGCGGCGTTCGCGTCCTGGCGAGACATGAGGCAGTCCTGGTGATTTTTTTCGGTTCGCGCGTAGAAGACGGCGCAAGTGCCGGTCTGAAAGAGGGGCCGGCTGATTGGGTACCCTTTACCCTATCTAGTTTGGATATTCCTGCCTAAAAGAACTAAGGAGTGAATATATTTTCAAAACTTGTAAATACACGATCTTTGGACGCAAACGACTATGCCGCGGCTTCCGGAACGGAAATTCCGGAAGGCCACGGCGGGATAACGCCTGATCAGTAAAATTGTCGCGGCGGGATGATTTACTTCAACATCTCGGCCAGGGTGTGCCCGAGCCGGGCCGGCGACGGCGACACCTTGATCCCCGCCGCTTCCATCGCCGCGGTCTTGGAACCGGCATCGCCCTTGCCGCCGGAAATGATGGCACCGGCATGGCCCATGCGGCGGCCGGGAGGTGCTGTAACACCGGCAATGAAGCCGACCATCGGCTTCTTGCGGCCGCGCTTTGCCTCGTCCTTCAGGAACTGCGCCGCGTCCTCCTCGGCGGAACCGCCGATCTCACCGATCATCACGATCGACTTGGTCTTCTCGTCGGCCAGGAACATCTCGAGCACGTCGATGAACTCGGTGCCCTTCACCGGGTCGCCGCCGATCCCGACCGCGGTGGTCTGGCCGAGGCCCTCCTGCGTGGTCTGGAACACCGCCTCGTAGGTCAGCGTGCCGGAACGGGAGACGATGCCGACGCTGCCGGGCTTGAAGATGTTGGCCGGCATGATACCGATCTTGCATTCGCCGGCGGTCATCACGCCCGGGCAGTTCGGGCCGATCAGCCGCGACTTCGAGCCCGACAGCGATCGCTTGACGCGCACCATATCGAGCACCGGAATGCCTTCGGTGATGCAGACGATCAGCGGGATCTCCGCATCGATCGCCTCGCAGATCGCATCCGCCGCGCCCGGCGGCGGCACATAGACCACGCTGGCATCGGCGCCGGTCTTGTCGCGCGCTTCGGCGACGGTGTCGAACACCGGAAGGTTGAGATGCGTCGAGCCGCCTTTGCCCGGGGCCACGCCGCCGACCATCTTGGTGCCGTAAGCGATCGCCGCATCCGAATGGAAGGTGCCGTTCTTGCCGGTGAAGCCCTGGCAGATGACCTTGGTGTTCTTGTCGATCAGGATGGACATGGTTCGTGATGCTTTCGCGAGACGAGCAGTGAGGACTGTTTGCTCTAGTGGATACGCCGGTACACGCCGGTGAGCACGTCGGCCCATCCTTCCGCGTCGGGCGAGAACTGGATCTTCATGTTGTAGGTGTCGTCGTCGACGACCTCGTAGACGTGGCGGGCGTTGCCGCGCAACGAGCCGCGCACCAGGATCAGCGACTTGTTGACCCAGGCGCCGGGAGGCCGGCGACGGCGGGTAGTAGCCGAGCGAATCGTGCCAGAACAGCTTGTACGTCCGCTCTTCACGATCGTAGGTGAAGACGCCATGGGTGGCGAAGCTCTCCTTGCCCTCGCGAGTCTGCACACTGTCCTGGATCAGGTAGAAGCCGTTGAGCGCGATGCGTGCGCTCACATGCGAGGCGGCCGGGCCGCCTGCGGTCCAGCGCGACGGATAGACCATCTCTTCGCCGCTCCACTCGCCCGCGAAGGCCGCGAGCCTGCGGTGTTCTTCCAGCGGCGTTGGAGCGTCGAGATGATCGGCCATCGTTAGCCTCCCTTGACGGCTTTCACGATCTTCTGTGCGGCATCATCGAGATTGTCGGCAGGCACGACGTTGAGGCCGCTCTCGCGGATGATCTTCTTGCCCTGCTCGACATTGGTGCCTTCAAGACGCACGACCAGCGGCACCTTAAGGCCGACCTGCTTCACCGCGGCGACCACGCCCTCCGCGATCACGTCGCACTTCATGATGCCGCCGAAGATGTTGACCAGAATGCCCTTCACGTTGGGATCGGCGGTGATGATCTTGAACGCGGCTGCGACCTTCTCGACGCTGGCGCCGCCGCCGACATCGAGGAAGTTCGCCGGCGACATGCCGTAGAGCTTGATGATGTCCATGGTCGCCATGGCGAGGCCGGCGCCGTTGACCATGCAACCGATATTGCCATCGAGCGCGACGTAGTTGAGGTCGAATTTCGACGCCTCGATTTCCTTGGCGTCCTCCTCAGTCTCGTCGCGCAGCGCCAGCACATCGGCGTGGCGATAGAGCGCGTTGCTGTCGAACGACACCTTGGCGTCGAGCACGCGGAGCTGGCCCTGCTTGGTGACGACCAGCGGATTGATTTCCAGCATCGCCATGTCCTTGGCGACAAACGCGGCATAGAGCTGGCTGGTCAGCTTTTCGGCCTGCTTCGCAAGCTCGCCGGTCAGCTTCAGCGCGTTGGCGACGGTGCGGCCATGGTGCGGCATGATGCCGGTCGCCGGATCGACCGAGAAGGAGACGATCTTTTCCGGCGTCGCGTGCGCGACCTCCTCGATGTTGACGCCGCCCTCGGTCGACACCACGAACGAGACTTCGGAGGTTTCGCGGTTGACCAGGATCGAGAGGTAGAACTCCTTGTCGATGTCGGAGCCTTCCTCGATGTAGAGACGGTTGACCTGCTTGCCGTGTGGCCCGGTCTGCACCGTGACCAGGGTCGCGCCGAGCATCTGCTTGGCGAATTCGTCGACCTCGGCGACCGACTTGGCGATGCGGACGCCGCCCTTGTCGCCGGCGGATGCTTCCTTGAACTTGCCCTTGCCGCGGCCACCGGCATGGATCTGGCTCTTCACCACCCAGATCGGTCCGGGGAGCTGCTTCGCCGCCGCGTCGGCATCCTCCGGCTTGAGCACCGGCACGCCGCGCGAGATCGGCACGCCGAATTGATGCAGCAGCGCCTTGGCCTGGTATTCATGGATATTCATGGACAGATGCTCCCAAACCCTCGTGCGGCGAACTTCATCGAGCTCGCGTCAGCGCGCTCTGGCATACCATATACCAAGACTGACGCAACCATAAAATCCGCGGGAATTTCATCACCTTGCGCCCGACAGGCGATTGAAAATGCCTATCGGGCCATTGCCAAGTCAGATTATCAGTCAGATCACTTGCCGAGCAGGTCGGGCGCGATCTTCTTGCAGGCGTCGACCAGGCCCTGCACCGCGCCGACCGACTTGTCGAAGGCTGCGCGGTCCTTGCCGGCCAGTTCGATCTCGACGACGCGCTCGACACCCTTGGAGCCGATCACCACCGGCACGCCGACATACATGTCCTTCACGCCATACTCGCCGTTGAGATAGGCGGCGCAGGGCAGCACGCGCTTCTTGTCCTTCAGGTAGCTCTCGGCCATCGCGATCGCGGACGCCGCCGGCGCGTAGAAGGCAGAGCCGGTCTTGAGCAGGTTGACGATCTCGGCGCCGCCGTTGCGGGTGCGATCGACGATCTCGTCGACGCGGGCCTGCGAGGTCCAGCCCATCTTGACGAGGTCGGGCAGCGGAATGCCGGCAACGGTGGAATAGCGGGTCAGCGGCACCATCGTATCGCCGTGGCCGCCGAGCACGAAGGCGGTGACGTCCTCGACCGAGACGTTGAATTCGTCGGCAAGGAAGTAGCGGAAGCGCGCGGAGTCGAGCACGCCGGCCATGCCGACCACCTTCTTGTGCGGCAGGCCAGAGGCCTTTTGCAATGCCCACACCATCGCATCCAGCGGATTGGTGATGCAGACGACGAACGCGTCGGGCGCGTACTTCTTGATGCCGGCACCGACCTGCTCCATGACCTTGAGGTTGATGGAGAGCAGATCGTCGCGGCTCATGCCGGGCTTGCGCGGCACGCCGGCGGTGACGATGCAGACCTTGGCGCCGTCGAGCGCTTCGTAGGAATTGGCACCGGAGAGATTGGAGTCGAAACCGTCGACCGGCGACGACTGCGCGATGTCGAGCGCTTTGCCCTGCGGCACGCCTTCGGCGATATCGAACAGCACGACGTCACCGAGTTCCTTGAGGCCGACGAGGTGCGCCAGCGTTCCGCCGATCTGTCCGGAGCCAATCAGAGCAATCTTGTCGCGTGCCATGGGAAATCAGTCCTTTGAACTGGTAGCAGGAGGGAGAGAAGTCGGTTGCAAGGGTGGTTATCCCTTTCGAATGATACGTTCAAGTCGCGGCCTGCCCAATTGTCGCCCCTGCCTGGAATTCGATCAGGCATGCCAGCGATAACCGCGCGGGCGCACGAAAAGTTGCTCGGAACGGGCGCGCCGAAGGGCAGCCTTCAGGTCTCGACCAGACCGGTCGACGTGCCGCTCGCCGACGAGTCTTTCCGACCGTGCGGCAACGCCAGGTAGGATTCCGAACTCATTTCGATCAGACGTGACGCAGTGCGCTTGAACTCCATCGCCTCGATGCCGTCGGTCGCGAGATAAAGCGACACCGGGTTGGCCTCGGCCGAGGCCATCAGCTTCACCGCATTGTCATAGAGCGTGTCGATTAGCGAGATGAAGCGCTTGGCAGCGTTGCGCTGCGCGTAGTCCATCACCGGAATATGGTCGATCAGGATCGTGTGGTAGTCGTGTGCGAGCCGCAGATAGTCGGAGGCCGCAAGCGGCTTCTCGCAGATATCCGCGAAGCCGAAGCGCGCGACACCATTCGACGAACACGGCACGTGCAGCGTGCGCCCCTTGATCGCGATGTCGCGCGACTTGCACGGCGCATTGCCGGTCATCTTGCGCCATGCCGCGTCGAGCGCGCCGTTGGCTTCATCATCCGCCGGCACCAGCCACATCTTCACGCCGAACAGCTTCTCCAGCCGGAAGTCGGTGCGTGCGTCGAGCCGCAGCACGTCCATGTGGTCGGAGATCTGCGTGATGAACGGCAGGAACAGCGCGCGGTTGAGGCCGCCTTTATAAAGGTCCTCCGGCGCGACGTTGGAGGTTGCGACCACGACCGTGCCGAGATCGAACAGCTTTGCGAACAGCCGCCCGAGGATCATCGCATCGGCGATATCGGTGACGTGGAATTCGTCGAAGCAAAGCAGCCAGGCCTCATCGAAGATCGCCTGCGCGGTGAGCGCGATGACGTCGGCTTCGGCGATCTCGCCGCGCGCGATCTGCTGGCGATAGCCGTAGATGCGCTCATGCGCCTCGGCCATGAATTCGTGGAAGTGCGCGCGGCGCTTGTGCTCGACCGCGCTCTGCTGGAAGAACAAGTCCATCAGCATGGTCTTGCCGCGGCCGACCTCGCCGTGGACATAGAGCCCGCGCGGCGGCTTCTCGTCCCTGTCGCCGCCGAACAGCCGGCCGAACAGGCTCTGCTTGCGTTGCGGCTTGTAGCTCGTGAGCCGCTCATCGAGCGCGCCAAACGCGGTGGCGGCGCGCGCCTGCGCAGGATCAGCCTCGATCGCGCCGGAGGCGACCAGGGCCTTGTAATGATCAAGGAAGGAACTGGGCGAGGTGGACAGCATGAGCCACCTTACGGCCCTACCCGGCGGAAAATTGCAAGCCGCGAATTTTGGCGACGGGTATGCAGAAGCACGATCTTGCGCGTCCCGGCCGTCCGCGCGAGCCGGCCGGGCGCGGAAAAAGCGGCGGCTATCTCACGCGCAGAGCGCGTAGGAATCCTCGACCACGTAGGGCCCACCGCCTGTCGAGGCACGTGACGAGAACAGCACGAAGCGATCCGCCATGAAGGTGCGGCTCGGGAAGTAGCCGCGCACGGAAAGATAATCCGCAACGTCCTGGCTCGATGCATCGTGCAATCGCGCGAGCGTCACATGCGGCGTGAACTTGCGACCCTCGGGGTCAAGCCCGATCCGCTGCATCATCCGCTCGAGCTCCGCCTGCAGCTCGATCAGCGGCCGGCTCGGCTCGACGGCGGCAACCACCGCGCGCGGCTTGCGTCCGCCAAAGCTCGACAGGCCCTGCAGCTTCACCTCGAACGGTTTGCGGTTCACCCGAAACAGCATCATGGCGATCTCGTTGGCCGAGACACCATCGATATCGCCGATGAAGCGCAGGGTGACGTGGTAATTTTCGGGATCGATCCAGCGAGCGCCGGGAAGGCCACCACGCAGGCTGGAGAGGATTTGGCCGATATCAGCCGGGATTTCCAGTCCAGTGAACAGACGCGGCATCGCAATAATCCTCGATGCTGTGACGCGAGTTTTGGGAGCCCGCGCCCTGTTACGACCCGGTGACGAATCACCGATGTCTCTTTGTACCCGAGTTATATGACTCTGCGAAGCATGATGCGTTAACAGCTCGTAAACCTACGGTCATGACGCGCGGCAGAGCCTGTATTTCAACTGCGTTGCCCGGATAATGCTCCAACAAATGCCTCCACCGTGGGCAGGATGTTCTTCACGACGATATCCACTCCGTCGGCCGTCGGATGCATGCCGTCGGCCTGATTGAGCTTGGCGTCGGCGGCCACGCCATCGAGAAAGAACGGATACAGCGGCACGCCAAGGGATTTCGAGAGATCAGGATAGATCGCGTTGAACTTGGCCGCATAGTCGCTGCCGTAGTTCGGCGGCGCGAGCATGCCGCACAACAGAACCGCGATCTTGCGCGACTTCAACTTTGTGATGATGTCGGACAGCGCGGCGCGGGTGACGGCGGGATCGGTGCCGCGCAAGGCATCGTTGGCGCCGAGCTCGAGGATCACCGCATCGGTTCCCTCGGGCACCGACCAGTCGACCCGGTCGCGGCCGCCCGAGGCGGTATCGCCGGACACCCCGGCATTGATGATATCGACCTTTATCCCCTTGGCATCCAACGCCTTTTGCAGGCGGACAGGAAACGACGCCGCGGCCGGAAGGCCGTAGCCGGCACTCAAGGAGTCACCCAGCACCACCATCTTGACCGGTTTCGCGGATTCCGCCGGCTGCGCGCTTGCCGCCGTCATCAAGCCCATAAGCAACACGAGTATGTGCACGAAGATTCCCAACCGGCCCTCGACCGCAGCGGCGGAAGTGCCATATGACCGAACCATGGACAGTCTCATCGAATCCTCTTCACTGACCGGCGTCGAGCCGGACACCATCTCCGTCAAGAACGTCAATCTCTCGCTCGGCACCGGTGCGGCACGGGTTCATATCCTGAAAGATATCAGCCTTCGTGTGGCGGCGGGCGAGGCCATCGGCCTGATCGGCCCGTCGGGCTCGGGCAAGTCGACCTTGCTGATGGTGATGGCGGGGCTCGAACGTCCTGACAGTGGAGAAGTGGTCGTCAACGGCACCTCGTTCAATGCCCTCGATGAGGACGCGCTTGCGCGCTTCCGCGGCCGGCAAGTCGGCATCGTTTTCCAGTCGTTCCATCTGATCCCGACCATGACGGCACTGGAGAACGTCGCGGTGCCGCTCGAGCTCGCCGGCAGCGTGGATGCGGCGGCACGCGCCGCGCAGGAGCTGCGATCGGTGGGCCTCGGCGAGCGCCTGCATCACTATCCGACGCAACTCTCCGGCGGCGAGCAACAGCGCGTGGCGATCGCGCGCGCGCTCGCACCCGATCCGGCGATTCTTGTGGCCGACGAGCCGACCGGAAATCTCGATGAGGCGACCGGAAAGCAGATCGTCGATCTGCTCTTTACCAAGCACGCCGAGCGCGGCATGACGCTGGTGCTGGTGACGCACGACATCTCCCTCGCGCAGCGCTGCGATCGCGTGGTGCGGCTGCGCTCGGGCCGGATCGACGGCCCCTCCGCGACATGAGCATCGCGTCCGAAGTCACGATGCAGGGCCGCGCGTCGTCGCTCGCCTTCCGTTACGCGATGCGCGAGCTGCGCGGCGGCCTGCGCGGCTTCTATGTCTTCATCGCCTGCATTGCGCTCGGGGTGATGGCGATCGCCGGCGTCGGCTCGGTCGCAGCGAGCCTTGGCGAAGGCCTGTCGCGCGAAGGCCGCACCTTGCTCGGCGGCGACGTCGCGTTCTCGCTGATCTCGCGCGAGGCCAAGCCGAACGAGGTTGCATTCCTGCGCACGCGCGGCGAGGTCTCGATCGCAGCCACGCTCCGCGCGATGGCGCGCAGCAACGACGGCAAGCTGGCGCTGGTCGAGCTCAAGGCAGTCGACGGCAAATATCCGATGCTCGGCGAACTCATGCTCGAGCCGAACCTGTCGCTCGCCGATCTCCTCGCCGAGCGCGACGGCGCCTATGGCGCAGCAGTCGATTCGACCTTGCTGGCACGGCTCGACCTCAAGCTCGGCGACCGCGTCACTGTCGGCAGCGCGACCTATCAGATCCGCAGTGTGGTCACAGCCGAGCCGGACAAGCTTTCCGGCGGCGTCGGCCTCGGCCCGCGCTTTCTGGTCAGCGAAGCCAGTCTGCGCGCCACCGACCTGCTGCAGCCGGGCAGTCTGGTGCGCTGGATCTATCGCGTGAAATTGCCTGACGGAGCCAACGACGATCGCTCCACCACGGCATTGATCGACGGCGCGCGCAACGCAGCGCCCGAGGCTGGCTGGGAAGTCCGCAGCCGCAGCAACGCCTCGCCGCAGCTCGAACGCAGCATCAACCGCTTCACCCAATTCCTGACCCTGGTCGGTCTTGCCGCTTTGCTGGTCGGCGGCGTCGGCGTTGCCAATGCCGTGAAGAGCCATATCGACCGCCGCCGCGACGTCATCGCCTCCTTCAAGGCGCTCGGCGCCACCGGCCGCGACGTCTTCACGATCTATCTCACCCAGGTGGTCGTGCTGGCCGGAATCGGCTCGGTGATCGGTCTCGCGCTCGGCGCCGCGCTGCCGTTCGCGATCGTCGGCCTGTTCGGCACGCTGCTGCCGCTGCCGGTGGTACCGGCCGTGCATCCGGATGAGCTTGCGCTCGCCTTCATCTACGGGCAGCTCACCGCGCTCGCCTTCGGCCTGTGGCCACTCGGCCGGGTCCACGACGTGCCGGTGGCAGCCCTGTTCCGCGAAACCGTCACCAGCGAATGGCATCGCCCGCGCTGGAGTTATCTCGCGCTGATGGCAGTCGTGATCGCCCTGCTGATCACTGTTGCGATCGGGCTGTCCTACGACAAGCGGGTTGCCACCGTGTTCGTCATCGCCTCGATCGCGGTGTTCCTGCTGCTGCGCGGAATTGCCGACCTGCTGATGGCCGCAGCGCGGCGGCTGCCACGCAGCCGCATGACCATGCTGCGGCTCGCGATCGCCAACATCCATCGGCCGGGCGCGCTGACGCCGTCGGTCGTGCTGTCGCTGGGCCTTGGCCTTGCGGTGCTGGTCACCATCACCCAGATCGACGGCAATCTGCGCCGCCAGTTTCTGGCGGCGCTGCCGGAGCGGGCGCCGTCGTTCTTCTTCATCGATATTCCTTCCACCGAGGCCGATCGCTTCGGCAGCTTCCTCAAGCAGATCTCACCGGATTCGACGGTCGAAGACGTGCCGATGCTGCGCGGGCGCATCGTCGCCGCCCGCGGCGTGAAAGCCGATCAGCTCAAGCCGACAGTGGACTCGGAATGGGTGCTGCAGAGCGACCGCGGCCTGACCTACACCGGTCAAGTTCCCAAAGGCTCGAAGATTGTCGAGGGCGAATGGTGGGGTCCCGACTACAGTGGCCCTCCGCTGGTCTCGATGGAGAAGAAGATCGCCGATGGCTTGGGCCTGAAGATCGGTGACGAGATCGTCGTCAACGTGCTCGGCCGCGACGTCCCGGCGAAAATCGCCAATCTCCGCAATATCGACTGGCAGGGACTCGGCATCAACTTCGTACTGGTGTTCTCGCCGAATGCCTTCAAGGGCGCGCCGCATAGTCATGTCGCGACCCTGACGGAGCCACATCCGGGTTCCGACGAGGACGCCCGTATCATCAAGCAGGTCGCCGACGCCTTCCCGATGGTGACGAGCGTGCGTGTCCGCGAGGCGCTGGAAACGATCGGCAGCGTCGTCAGCAACCTTGTGCTGGCGATCCGCGGCGCCAGCGCCGTGACGCTGATCTCCGCCATCCTGGTGCTGGGCGGAGCATTGGCTGCCGGCCATCGCCACCGCGTCTACGATGCCGTGATCCTCAAGACCTTGGGCGCCACGCGGGTGCGACTGCTCGGCGCCTACGCGCTGGAGTACCTGATGATCGGCTTTGCAACTGCCGCGTTCGGCGTCATCGCCGGTTCGATCGCGGCCTGGTTGATCGTGACGCGGCTCATGACGCTGAGCTTCATCTGGCAGGCCGGAAGCGCCGCGCTGGTCGTAGTCGCAGCATTGGTCGTCACGGTCGGATTGGGGCTGGCCGGAACGCTGCTGGCGCTGAATCAGAAACCCGCCTCGGTGCTGCGGAATTTGTGACAATTTGTAGCGCCGGCGACACCGTATTTCACTGCAAATGCCGGGCCAGAGCGACATTCGGCCGCGCGTGGAAGCTTGCGTCGGATGTGTTAATTTCCCACATACCAACCGGGTCGGATGATCGGTTTGATGACACCGAATTAATGTTCGGCAAACCGCGCCATCTGAGATAGATTTACGACCGGCGCCGCAAATCCCTTGCGCTCCACCGGGACCAACCACGGGAATTCGACCATGTCGGACCTAGACCGCAACTACGCTTCTCCTTTCGGCCGGGCCGCCGGGCGCATTGACGCTGCGGCCGTCGACGCCGGTCTGCGCGCCTACATGCTGCGCATCTACAACTACATGAGCATCGGCCTGGCCATCACCGGCCTTGCCGCGCTCGGTGTCTATATGGCTGCGGTGACCGGCGATCCGTCCGCCGCCGTCGCGAAGTTTGGCAATGCCTATCTGACGCAGTTCGGCTACGCGATGTTCGTCAGCCCGCTGAAGTGGCTGTTCATCCTCGCGCCCTTGGTGATGGTGTTCGTTATCTCGGCCGGCATCAACCGTCTGGCGCCCTCGACCGCCCAGTTGCTGTTCTGGGTGTTCTCGGCGCTGATGGGCCTGTCGCTGTCATCGATCTTCCTGGTGTACACGCACACCTCGATCGTGCGCGTGTTCTTCATCACCGCGGCGACGTTCGGTGCGCTCAGCCTTTACGGCTACACCACCAAGCGTGACATGAGCGGCATGGGCTCGTTCCTGTTCATGGGCCTGATCGGCATCATCATCGCCAGCCTGGTCAACCTGTTCCTGGCGAGCTCGGCGCTGCAGTTCATCGTGTCGGTGGTCGGCGTGCTGGTGTTCGCGGGCCTCACCGCCTGGGACACCCAGCGGCTGAAGAACGACTACATCTATGGCTACGCCTCGCAGGGCGGCGCGATGGCAGAGCGTGCGGCGATCACCGGTGCCCTTTCGCTCTACCTGAACTTCATCAACCTGTTCACGCTGCTGCTGCAGCTCCTCGGCCAGCGCGACTGACGCGCAACGCCGAGCGGACAGATCGAAGCCCCGGCCCAATTGGCCGGGGCTTTTCTTTTGCGCGGAGCAAAAATAGTGTCGCGCCATGTCCAATCCGGAAATCAGGCCGACCGTTGAGGCGGACCTTCCTTCCATCACCGCGATCTATGAGCAGGCGGTGCGTTTCGGCACCGCCACGTTCGAGCTGATCCCGCCCGACCTCACCGAGATGACCCGCCGCTACCGAGCGCTGATCGATGGCGGCTTTCCCTATTTCGTTGCCGTGCACGAGGGACGCGTCGTCGGCTATGCCTATGCCTGCCCCTATCGGCCTCGACCGGCCTACCGCTTCACGGTCGAGAACTCGGTCTATCTGGATCCCGCGATCCATCGGCGCGGCATCGGCCTGCAACTGATGGAGCGCCTGATCGCCGAATGCGGAGCCCGCGGCTTCCGGCAGATGGTCGCCGTGATCGGCGATTCCGCCAACGCCGGCTCGATCGGCGTGCATCGCAGATGCGGGTTCCAGATGATCGGGACGCATCCAAACGTCGGCCTGAAGTTCGGCCGCTGGCTCGATACCGTGATGATGCAGCGCGAGCTCGGCGAAGGTGCCGGAACGGTGCCGACCGATTAGCCAAGATCCGTACCGGATGGAGCGCAAGCGAAATCCGGGGCTAGTTTATCCGCGGACACAGACCCGGATTACGCTTGCGCTCCATCCGGGTTACAGCGTTGAATTGGCCCGCCTAGACCAGTGCCAGCTTGCGATCGATCACGAGCAATACGCGCTCCAGCTCATGACCGCGGCGCAGGATCAGGCCTGTCGCCGAGATCACGCTGTACATGCCCTGCTTGCGCGCGAGGCGCGGGTCCTTCTCGATCCGGTAGATCGGCACTTCGGAGGCTCGGCGAAACACCGAGAACACGGCGCGATCCTTCAGAAAGTCGATCGCGTAGTCGCGCCACTCGCCATCGGCGACCATGCGGCCATACAGGTTGAGAATGCGGTTGAGCTCAAGTCGATTGAAGGTCACGCGGTTGGGCTGGGCCGCGGCGGCGGGGCGCGCCACGGCACGCATCCCGCTCGGATCAGTGTCCTCCGACATCAAACTCATCGAGCGCCTCCTGTCATCCCGGTGACGACCTATTCCGAAGGCCGGTGTCCCTCTCCGGGATCGTCACGAGGCTGACATGATCGCGCTAAGCGAGGGGCATCGCAAGGGGCCATTCGCAATGCAAAGCAGGCGTAAGCCATGTCGGGGCGCGACGGATTGTCCGCAAAAGAGTCACGGGAACGTTAGCAGAATCATATTGCTGCCCAACTTCCGCCCACCGCCTGCCCCGCTGCTCTGCGAAAAGAAAACCCTGCGTTGGCCCGGTCCTTTCGGTTCCGGATTCCTCAGCCCCCAGCCCCCCGGGGCCGTCGGGATCGGGCCTGTACGCGGGGGAGTTGATCCCCAACACTGGGCCAACGAAAGTTGGTCCTTTTTGTTTTTGGCGATACTCACGCGCGTTCGAAACGCGCAGAGTTGAGCCGCCCTCACCGCAACAGATTTCGGGACGGATATCGACGCCCATGCCTCGGGAAGACAGCGTGCGTTGGCACGCGATCGAAGGCTGGCATTCACTCAAAGCGTGACGCCGACCTCAAAAGGCAATCATACGCACTTTAGTGCAGTGAGGTGAATGCCGCGCCGAGCATCGGGCCCGGCCTGTCCCGACTGCCATCCTGGACATACACCGCGGCGGCGTCGACGCCCTCGCGCGTGATGTTCTCCAACGGCACGGTCCAGCTTCCGGACGAACCGTTCCAGTCGCCGACCTTCAGCAGATTGCGGACGACATTGTGGTAGGTGATTTCGCGGCCGCGATTCTCGCCGCGTCCGATCGAGATCGGCACCGATTTCGAGATCGAGCAAATCCAGACCTCGCCGCGCGATACCGCCGGCGACTTGGACGCCGCCACCGAAACATTGATCTGCTTGCCCGTCAGTGTCATCGACACCGGCACCGACATCACGCCGGCGCTTCTGTCGGTGTCCTTGATGGCGCTTTCGATGGAAGCGCGATCGCTGCCGATCACATGCGCCGAGCCGTTGATCACGGCCTGCGGCGTGTAGACGTCGCGATCGCCGCGCATATGCGAATAGGCTTTCTGGCGCGCACTGAAGCGCGAATCGGCCAGCGTATCCTTCCAGCCGAGATAGTCCCAATAGTCGATCGGCATGCTGAGCGCGATGACGCTCGGATCCTTCGCAAGATCGCCGATGATCTTGTCCGCTGGCGGACAGGACGAGCATCCCTGTGAGGTGAAGAGTTCGACGACGGCACGCGGATCGGCGTGAGCGGGGCGGATGATTGCGACGATTGCGCAGATGCCGAGCGCGCTGGACCATCGCGAGATACGATTATAGGCCATCATCGCTGTCATACTGCGAACCAGTCGTGATGATTTCCATCCGTATTTGTACGGAGCATGAAGTTGTCCCTGAACCGCGTGCCCCAAAACGCGAGAAAGCGGCCTTTTCATAGGCCGCCTTCTTTTTAGCCGCTACTCACTAAGCAGTGAGGCACTGATCACAAATCCGCGTTGGAGCATGATCCGGAAAAGTGTGAAGCAGTTTTCCGGATAGATCATACTCAAACAAAGGGCCTAGGCGGCGAGTTTGCGCAGCACAAAATGCAGGATGCCGCCGTTGCGATAGTAATCGAGCTCGTCGAGCGTATCGATCCGGCAGAGCAGCGGGACTTCCTTCTTGCCCCCGCCATTCGAGGTGATCTCGGCAGTCAACGTCTGGCGCGGCTTCAGATCACCCTGGAGCCCGCGGATCGTGACCGTCTCGTCGCCCTTGAGACCGAGCGAGGACCATGACGTGCCTTCCTGGAAGGTGAGCGGAAGCACACCCATGCCGACCAGGTTGGAGCGATGGATGCGCTCGAAGCTCTGGCAGATCACCGCGCGCACCCCGAGCAGGCGGGTGCCCTTTGCGGCCCAGTCGCGCGACGAGCCGTTGCCGTATTCGGCGCCGGCGAACACCACCAGCGGCACGCCCTCGTGCTGGTACTTCATCGCCGCGTCGTAGATCGACATCTGCTCGCCGTCGGGCCAGTGCTTGGTCAATCCGCCTTCCGGAATATTCCCGTCGGCGCCCTTCAGCATGAAGTTCTTGATGCGGATGTTGGCGAAGGTGCCGCGCATCATCACTTCATGGTTGCCGCGGCGCGTGCCGTACTGGTTGAAGTCGGCAGGGCGCACCTGGTGCTCGCTCAGGAACTTGCCGGCGGGCGAGGTGAGCTTGATCGAACCGGCCGGCGAGATGTGGTCGGTCGTGATCTTGTCGCCGAACATCGCGAGGATCCGCGCATCGACCACGTCGGTGATCGGTTCGGGCTCCTTCTTCATGCCTTCGAAGTAAGGCGGGTTCTGCACATAGGTCGAGCTCATGTTCCAGCGATAGGTCTCGCTTTCGGTGGTCTTGATCTTGCGCCAGTTGGTATCGCCCTTGAACACGTCGGCGTACTTCTTCTTGAAGATCGTCGCGGTGACGTACTTCTTCATGAAGGCGTTGATCTCTTTCGCCGTCGGCCAGATGTCCTTCAGGAACACCGGCTTGCCGTCCTTGCCGATGCCGAGCGGCTCGACCGCGAGATCCTTGGTCACGGTGCCGGCGAGCGCATGCGCGACCACCAGCGGCGGCGAGGCGAGGTAGTTCGCCTGCACGTCCGGCGAGACGCGGCCTTCGAAGTTGCGGTTGCCCGACAGCACGGCCGCGGCGACGATGCCGTTGTCGTTGATCGACTTCGAGATCTCTTCCGGCAGCGGGCCGGAATTGCCGATGCAGGTGGTGCAGCCGAAGCCGACCAGGTTGAAGCCGACCTTGTCGAGATCCTTCTGCAGGCCGGAATTGGCGAGATATTCCGCAACCACCTGGCTGCCCGGCGCGAGCGAGGTCTTCACCCACGGCTTGGCCTTCAAGCCCTTGGCAGCCGCGTTGCGCGCCAACAGGCCGGCGCCGATCAATACGCTCGGGTTCGAAGTGTTGGTGCAGGAGGTGATCGCGGCGATCACGACGTCGCCATGGCCGAGCTCGAAATCGCGGCCCTCGACGGAGTAGCGCTTTTCCTCACCATCAGGCTTCTTGTACTCGTTGACCAGTGCGCTGGCGAAACCGGAGGCGACCGATGGCAACGCGATGCGGCCCTCGGGGCGCTTCGGTCCGGCCATCGACGGCACGACGTCGCCGAGGTCCAGCGTCAGCGTGGTGGTGAACACCGGATCGGCCGACTTGGCGGTGCGGAACAGGCCCTGCGCCTTGGCGTAGGACTGTACCAGCTTGACGCGATCGGCCTTGCGGCCCGAGGTCTTCAGGTAGTCGATGGTCGCAGCGTCCACCGGGAAGAAGCCGCAGGTCGCGCCGTATTCGGGCGCCATGTTGCCGATGGTCGCCTTGTCTGCGACCGAGAGATAATCGAGACCGGGACCGAAGAATTCGACGAACTTGCCGACCACACCCTGCTTGCGCAGCATCTGGGTGACCGTCAGCACGAGGTCGGTTGCGGTGACGCCTTCCTTGAGCTGACCCTTGAGCTTGAAGCCGACCACTTCCGGCAGCAGCATCGACAGCGGCTGGCCGAGCATGCAGGCTTCGGCCTCGATGCCGCCGACGCCCCAGCCGAGCACGGCGAGGCCGTTGACCATCGTGGTGTGCGAATCGGTGCCGACCAGCGAGTCGGGATAGGCGACCTCGAAGGTGCCGGTCTTCTTGCCGACCGTCATCTTCTCTTTCTTGGTCCACACCGTCTGCGCCAGATATTCGAGATTGACCTGGTGGCAGATGCCGGTGCCGGGCGGCACCACCGAGAAGTTCGAGAACGCCTTCTGGCCCCACTTCAGGAACTCGTAGCGCTCCTGGTTCTGCTTGTATTCCTCGACCACGTTCTTCGCGAACGCCTTGTTGTCGCCGAAGAAGTTGACGATCACCGAGTGATCGATGACGAGATCGACCGGCACCAGCGGATTGATCTTCTCGGCATCGCCGCCGAGCTTCTGCATCGCGTTGCGCATCGCCGCGAGATCGACCACGGCCGGAACGCCGGTGAAGTCCTGCATCAGCACGCGTGCCGGACGGAAGGCGATCTCATGCTCGAGCTGGCGCTTCTTCAGCCACTTCGACACCGCGACGATGTCGTCCTTCTTCACCGTGCGGCCATCCTCGCTGCGCAGCAGGTTCTCCAGCAGAACCTTCATCGAATACGGCAGCTTCGAGATACCCTTCAGTCCGTTCTTCTCTGCCTGGGGCAGGCTGTAATAGACGTAGGTCTTGCCACCGACCTTCAGGGTCTTGCGGCATTTGAAGCTGTCGAGCGAGGTCATGCGAGGAATCCCAATTCTCAGTTATACCCATGAGAGGTATTTTAACACCGTCGACCGCGCCGGCCGTGAGGATCGGCCAGGTGACTTGCGGCCGCCGACTGTGTGCTGCATCAAGTTCCGGGCTTATAGAATCTTTCTAGAAGCGCCGCCACACCGACAAGCGTGCGACAGCATTGCGCGACCCAAAAATTCTCACGCGGTAGCCAAAGATTTCAGAGGGCTGTGACAAGGAGAAACATGCGGCTCTCGGGGCGAAATCTGACATGCGTGCGCGGCGGCCGCGAGGTGTTTTCCGGTCTGGATTTTTCGGCCTCCTCCGGCGAGATCGTCGCTGTCACGGGCCCGAACGGCTCGGGCAAGACGTCGCTCCTGCGCGTCATTGCGGGGCTCCTGGTTCCCGTCGAGGGCGCGATCGCATTGGACGGCGGCGATGTCGAACTGAGCCTGCCCGAACAGGCACACTATCTCGGCCATCGCGATGCGCTGAAGCCGGCGCTCAGCGTGCTTGAGAATCTGTCGTTCTGGCGCGAATTCCTCGGCGGCAAGGCGGAGGACGCCGAACAGTGCCTCGCCGCCGTGGCGCTGGATCACGCTGCGCATCTGCCGGCAGCCTATCTCTCCGCCGGCCAGCGCCGCCGGCTGTCGATCGCGCGCCTGTTGTCAGTGCGACGGCCGGTGTGGCTGCTCGACGAGCCGACATCAGCGCTCGATGCTGCCGGCCATGAGCTGATCGTCGGATTGATGCGCGATCATCTCGCGGTCGGCGGAATCATCATCGCCGCGACCCACCTACCGCTCGGACTCGACTCGCGCGACCTACGGATGGGAGGTGCGGGGTGAGCTTGTTGTTCCTCCTGTCACTCAGCAGAAGTCTCTCCGTCCCCTCCCCCCTTGCGGGGGAGGGTCAGGGAGAGGGGTGCCACACGGCATGCTCTATCCGATTGGGCTTTGACGACACGCTGCCGAGATTGAAGGAGCGACGCTCGCATCAAACATCTCGCCCGGGGCTACCCCTCTCCCCCGCCCTCCCCCGCAAGGGGGGAGGGAGCGCAGCGGTTGCGTGGCACGACGTGGACTCGCGGGCCAATCACAGCAGGTGCTTCGCATGAGCGCCCTCGCTGCATTGATCCGTCGCGACATCAGGATCGCGCTGCGCGTCGGCGGCGGCGCGCTGATCGGCGTGCTGTTCTTCCTGGCCGTCACGATGCTGATGCCGTTCGCGGTGGGACCGGATCTCGCGCTGCTGTCGCGGCTCGGTCCAGCGATCCTCTGGCTCGGCGCGTTGCTGGCAAGCCTGCTCACTCTCGACCGCCTGTTCATGGCCGACCATGACGACGGCTCGCTCGACCTCCTCGTGATGAGCCGGACGCCATTGGAACTCGCCTGCGCGGCCAAGGCGCTGGCGCACTGGCTCGCGGCGGGCCTGCCGCTCATCGTGGCGACGCCTGTCCTTGGCCTGCTGCTCAATCTCGACGGCGCCGCGACGTTGGCGGTCGCACTGACGCTGCTCGCGGGAACGCCGGCGCTGACCTTCACCGGCATGATCGGCGCGGCACTGGCCGTGACACTGCATCGCGGTGGGCTGTTGCTGGCGGTGCTGGTGCTGCCGCTGTCGATTCCGGTGCTGATCTTCGGCGTGGCGGCCTCGCAGGCGGCGATATCCGGCCCGGTGCCGTTCGGAACACCGTTTTCCATCCTTTGCGCGCTGTCGCTCATCAGCTTTGTGATCGGCCCGTTTGCCGCGGCCGCGAGCCTGCGGCACGGGCTGGACTGACCTTGCGCCCGATCAATTCTTGACGAGAGGACTTCGGCCAATTGCCTGCGACACGTCAGACGACTATCAGGATGCCATGACGCTGATCGACCTTGCCAACCCGACCAGGTTTCTGGCGCTGACCGCACGCATCCTGCCCTGGCTGGCGGGCGCGACCGCGATCCTGCTCGCGATCGGCCTGTATCAATCGGCCATGGCGCCCGACGACTACCAGCAGGGCGCCACGGTGAAGATCATGTTCATCCATGTGCCGAACGCCTGGCTGTCGATGTTCGTCTGGGGCGTCATGAGCGTGGCCGCACTCGGGACACTGGTGTGGCGGCATCCGCTGGCCGATGTCGCGGCGAAGGCCGCGGCGCCGATCGGTGCCGCCTTCACCTTCCTCGCGCTGGTCACTGGCTCGCTCTGGGGCCGGCCGATGTGGGGCACCTATTGGGAGTGGGATGCGCGGCTGACTTCAGTGCTGATCCTGTTCCTGATGTATCTCGGCCTGATGGCGCTGTGGCGGGCGGTGGAGGATCCCTCGCGCGCGGCGCGGGCGGCGGCGGTCCTCACTTTGGTCGGCGCGATCAACATCCCGATCATCAAGTTCTCGGTCGATTGGTGGAACACGCTGCACCAGCCGGCCTCCGTGTTCCGCATGGGCGGCTCGACGCTCGACAAGGCGTTCCTGTGGCCGCTGCTGGTGATGGCGCTCGCGTTCACGTTCTTGTTCGTCACGCTGCACCTGGCGGCGATGCGCAACGAGATTCTGCGCCGCCGCGTGCGCAGCCTGCAGATGATGCAGGCCAGCCGCATTGCGTTTACGAGCGAAGTGGGCACCGGTTCGCGTGAAGGAAGCGCGCCGAACGAAATCGGGGCGGCCTGACGATGTCGCTCGGACCCTACGCGCCCTTCATCGTGACGTCCTATGCGCTGGTCGCAGCCGTGGTGCTGCTGTTGATCCTCTGGATCATCACCGACTATCGCCGGCAGCAGGCCCGCCTCAAGGAGATCGAGGCCAGCGGCGTAACGCGGCGCTCCGGGCGCAGCGCGAGAGAGATCCGATGAGCGAGCAGGCGACCGATTCCCCGCCGCGGGGCCGACGCTGGCTGGTGGCGCTGCCGCTGATCATCTTCCTCGGGCTTGCCGGCCTGTTCCTGCTGCGGCTCTTTGGCGACGATCCTTCGAAAATTCCGTCGGCGTTGATCGGCCGCCCGGCGCCGCAGACGGCGCTGCCGGCGCTCGACGGCCTCACAAAGGACGGCGCACCGGTTCCGGGTCTCGACCCCACCGTGTTCAAGGGCAAGGTCAGCGTCGTCAACGTCTGGGCATCCTGGTGCGTGCCCTGCCACGACGAGGCGCCGCTGCTGACCGACCTCGGCAAGGACAAGCGATTCCAGATCATCGGCATCAACTACAAGGACGCGCCCGACAACGCCCGGCGCTTTCTCGGTCGCTACGGCAATCCGTTCGGCATCGTCGGCGTCGACGGCAACGGCCGCGCCTCGATCGAATGGGGCGTCTACGGCGTGCCCGAGACGTTCGTGGTCGGCCGCGAGGGCAAGATCGTCTACAAGCTGGTCGGCCCAGTGACCCCTGATAACGTCAATACCGTGCTCAAGGCCGAGATCGAGAAGGCGCTGGCATCCGGCAGCTAGCCCTGCCGCACGTCGCCTGCCTCAGCTTCGCTGGCCTCCAGCGAGACCGGCTCGAGGTGGTAGCGCTTGGTCAGCGGCATCTGGGCGATGGCGAAGATCATGGTCAGCGGCGTCACGCCGAAGACCTTGAAGTTCACCCAGAAATCCGTGGTCTGCGTGCGCCAGACGATCTCGTTCAGGATCGCCATGCCGGCGAAGAACAGCGCCCAGCGCAGCGTGAGGATGCGCCAGCCCTTCGGCGTCAGGTTGAACATCTGGTCGAACATGACGGCGATGAAGGAACGGCCGAACAGCAACCCGCCACCGAGCACCGCCGCAAACAGGCCGTAGATGATGGTCGGCTTGACCTTGATGAAGGTCTCGTCGTGCAGCACCAGCGTCAGCGTGCCGAACACCAGCACGATCACTCCGGTGACCAGCGCCATGATCGGCACGTGCTTGGTCACCACATAGGATGCGATCATCGCTACGACGATCGCGACCATGAATGCGCCGGTCGCGACGAACAGATGATACTTGGCGTTGGCGATGAAGAACACGAGCAGCGGCCCGAGTTCGGTGGCGAGCTTGAACAGCGGGTGCGGCTGGGTCTTGTCCATTACGTAACCTTTGTTGCCGTCATCACCCGCGAAGGCGGGTGATCCAGTACTCCGAGAGGTCTCGATTCCAGTGAGCGGCGCGGCGTACTGGATGCCCCGACTTTCGCGGGGCATGACGAAAACCTAAGTTTCAATTCCGGCGATCGCCTTGGCAAAATCGTTCGCCGTGAACGGCGCGAGATCCTCGACGCCTTCGCCGACGCCGATGAAATGCACTGGCAGCTTGTGCTTTTCCGACAGCGCGACCAGGATGCCGCCCCGCGCGGTGCCATCGAGCTTGGTCATCACGAGCCCGGTGACCCCTGCGGTGCGATGAAACGCCTCGACCTGCGACAGTGCATTTTGTCCCACCGTGGCATCGAGCACCAGCAGCACCGCGTGCGGCGCCGCCGCATCGACCTTCCTGATGACGCGCACGACCTTTTCGAGCTCGTTCATCAGCTCGGACTTGTTCTGCAGCCGTCCGGCGGTATCGATCAGCAGCACATCGCGCTGCTGCTCCTTTGCCGCGGTCAGCGCGCTGAAGGCGAGGCTCGCGGAATCCGAGCCTTGCGTCCCGGCGATGACCGGCGACTTGGTGCGCTCGCCCCAGACCTTGAGCTGCTCGATCGCCGCGGCGCGGAAGGTGTCGCCGGCGGCGAGCATCACCTTGCGGCCCTCGGCGGAGAATTTCGCGGCGAGCTTGCCGATCGTGGTGGTCTTGCCGGAGCCGTTGACGCCGACGACGAGGATCACGAAAGGCTGCTTCGAGGCGTCGATCTCGAGCGGCTTCGCCACCGGCGCCAGCACCTTCTCGACCTCGGTCGCGACCACCTCCTTCACCTCGTCGGCGGAGATCGCCTTGTCGTAGCGCCCCTTGCCGACCGCATCCGCGATGCGCACGGCGACCTCGGTGCCGAGATCGGCGCGCAGCAGCACATCCTCGATGTCGTCGAGCATGGCGCGATCGAGCTTGCGTTTGATGACGAGATCGGCGACTGCCGTCCCGAGCGCACCGGAGGTCCGCTTCAGGCCGCCCTTCAGCCGCTGCCACCAGCTCAGTTTTGGAGTTCCCGCAGTGGTATCGTTCATGGTGCAGGTGTGTTAGCCGTTTCGCCTCGCAAACGAAAGTCTCGACCAATTGATCGATGTTCCCTCATTGACCCCTGACGAAATCCTGGCGCGGGTGCTCCACCGCGACGGGTTGATGCTGGTCATCGACAAGCCGGCCGGATTGCCGGTGCATCGCGGCCCCAAGGGTGGCCCCAATCTGGAGGCGTCGTTCGACGCGCTGCGGTTTGGACTGCCGCGGCCGCCGGTCCTCGCGCACCGGCTCGACAAGGACACCTCCGGCTGCCTGGTGCTGGGACGCCACCGCAAGGCGACCGCTTCGCTCGGATTGCTGTTCAAGCATGGCAAGATCGCGAAGACCTATTGGACCGTGGTCGAGGGCGGCCCTGCTGAAGACGAGGGCACTATCGACCTGCCGCTCGGCAGGCTCAACGCCGACCGCGGCTGGTGGCAGAAGCCCGATCCGGATGGACAGAAGGCCGTCACCAACTGGAAGGTGCTGGGCCGCGGCAATGGCCTCACCTGGCTTGCAATGGAGCCGGTCACCGGCCGCACCCATCAGCTTCGGGTGCATTCCGCCGCCGCAGGATGGCCGATCGTCGGCGACAATATCTACGGCAACGGCCCGCGCTTCGGCGTGCCGATCCTGCACCTGCATTCCCGCGAGATCGCAATCCCGATCTCCAGGAACAAGGCGCCCGTGCAGGTGATCGCGCCGGCGCCGGCGCATATGCACGAGCGGCTCAAGGCCTGCGGCTGGAACGGCGAGTGACCTCGGACATCCTACCGACCGAGATTCCGAGCCGTGCGCGGAGCTCCCTTCGCAAGTACCGCCTAAGGACGAGATATCTATGCTCGTCATTGCGAGCCAACGGGTCGCACGAACGCGCCCGATCACAGGCACCGCAAACTAGTTCATCGCGCAGCGCATGCGGGACGATGGATTGCTTCGTCGCTACGGCGCAAAACGGCTTTGCAATCTTATCGCGAGCTCCTCGCAATGACGCGGTCGGTTTTCATCTGTCAAACGGCTTGGCTGCGCCGTCGTCACCCGCGCATGCGGTGATTGGCCCGTTAGGGACGCGCTGGTGGAAGGGTTCCCTCCCCCCTTGCGGGGGAGGGTTAGGGAGAGGGGTGGCCACACGACGTGCTCTGTCCGTTTTCGTCACAATGACAAGCGAACGCAAGTTGCGAGGACGACGCCCACATCGATCATCTCACCCGCGGTTTACCCCTCTCCCCAACCCTCCCCCGCAAGGGGGGAGGGAGCCTGATGAGCGTGCTCACTTCACGGTCGCGTCGGGGAGGCACATGGTGTCAACGCGGAATCGATGTCATCCCTGGAGCGTCGATGAATTCCCGGTTGATGCCAGAAGGCGCGCACCGTCGTGACCGGTCACAGTCGCCCGCCGCACCACGCCCGGCACATCGTCACTGATCGCCACGGGCAGGAAGTGCTCAGTGCGGCCCTGCTTGCTGCTTTCGATCAGCACCTCGCGCGCGGCGCCGATCTCCGATGCCAGCCGCCGGCGTAGCGCAGCTTCGCCGGCCGCACGCAATCGCTTGGCGCGCTCCTTGATCGCGCCGCCTGCGACTTGGGGCATCCGCGCCGCCGGCGTCCCCGGACGCCGCGAATAGGGAAACACGTGCAGGAAGGTGAGATCGCATTCCTCGATCAGGTCGAGCGATCGCGAGAACATCTCCTCGGTCTCGGTCGGGAAGCCCGCGATGATGTCGGCGCCGAAGGCGATGTCCGGCCGCAGCCGCCGCACCTGCGCGCAGAAGTCGATCGCGTCCTTTCGCGAATGCCGGCGTTTCATCCGCTTGAGGATCATGTCGTCGCCGGATTGCAGCGACAGGTGCAGATGCGGCATCAGCCGGGCGTCGTCGGCGATGACGTCGAGCAGATCGCGGTCGGCCTCGATCGAATCGATCGAGGAGATGCGCAGCCGCTTCAGCTCGGGCACATGCCGCAGGATCTGCCTGGTCAACTGGCCGAGCTTCGGCGCGCCCGGCAGGTCGGCGCCGTAGCTCGTGAGATCGACGCCGGTCAGCACGATCTCGGCGTGGCCGCGCGCGACCAGCGTGCGGACCTGATCGACCACCGCGCCCATCGGCACCGAGCGCGAATTGCCGCGGCCATAGGGAATGATGCAGAAGGTGCAGCGATGGTCGCAGCCGTTCTGCACCTGCACGAACACCCGCGGCAAGCCGCGCTCGAAGCCGTCGAGCAGATGCGGCGCCATCTCCGTCACCGCCATGATGTCGGCAACGGCGACCTTCTCGCTTGCGCCGATATCGAACGCTGCGCGGGTCGCGCGCCAGGCCTCGCCGCGCATTTTCTCGTCATTGCCGACGACGCGATCGACCTCGGCCATGCCGGCGAACATCTCCGCCTGAGTCTGCGCCGCGCAGCCGGTAACGACGATTCGTGCCGCCGGGCGCTCGCGTTTCAGTTTGCGGATCGACTGCCGCGCCTGCGCCACCGCCTCGTTGGTGACGGCACAGCTATTGATGACGATGGTGTCGGCAAGGCCCGCCTGCTCCGCCTCGCGGCGAATCACTTCGGACTCGAACGCATTGAGCCGGCAGCCGAAGGTGACGACGTCGACGCCCATGACGGTCACGCCGCGCCGGCGAACAGCGCCGGATCGAAGCGGCCCTCATATTCGAACTCGGCGGTGCCGGTCATCAGCACGTGATCGTCGCGCTCGCGCCACTCGATGCCGAGCTTACCGCCCGGCAGGGTGATCTCGATAATGCGGTTGGCGCGCTTCAGCCGCGCCGCGGCGACCGCCGTCGCGCAGGCCGCCGAGCCGCACGCCTTGGTGAGGCCCGCGCCCCGTTCCCAGGTGCGGATCGTGATGTGATCGCGATCGACGATATGGGCGAGCGTGATGTTAGCGCGCTCCGGGAAGATCGGATGATTCTCGAGGAGCGGCCCGAACCGCTCGAGGTCGAAGGCGTTGACGTCGTCGACCCAGAAGATCGCATGCGGATTGCCCATGCTGACCACCGACGGTGAGTGCAGCACCGGATTGTCGATCGGCCCGACCTGCAATTCGATGTAGCGGGTGTCGCGGAATTCCTCCGCCAGCGGAATGTCCTGCCAGCCGAACTTCGGCGCGCCCATGTCCACGGTGTAGAGATCGGGCGCCGGGCCCTGCCAGCAATTGAGCAGGCCGGCGCGGGTCTCGAAGGTCGCTGTGGTCTGGCCGGTTGACTCGAACACGCGCCGCACCACGCAGCGCATGCCGTTGCCGCAGGCGCCGGCCTCCGAGCCGTCATTGTTGAAGATCGCAATGAACGCCTCGGTGCCCTGAAGCCGCGGCGGCTGCAGCACCATGAGCTGGTCATAGGGCACGCCGCCCGAGGGCGATGCCACTGCGCGCGCCTCCGCCGCCGAGACCTGCGCTTTGGAATCGCGCAGGTCGACGACGACGATTTCGTTGCCGATGCCGTTCATCTTGGCGAATGCGTGGTTGGCGAGCGCGCTCATGGATTTTCCCAATTTCTGCCCGCTTATATGGCGAGTGGTGGCTGAAAGGCCAGCATCGATAGTCCTATGACGCATCTGTCATGGGACGAAAGCGGAACTTGCGTGTTAGGAATGTTGCACCTTGCGGACCGTGCGCCGGGACAGCTCAAGCGGCCGTCTGGGGATGGGATGGAGAATACCGAATGAACTGTATCAGCACCTTCCGCGCGGCCCTGGTCGCGCTGCTGCCTTTGGCCGCGATCGCTCTGGCAAGCCCGGCGTCCGCCCAGTCGCCAGCCGCCTCGCCCGCTCCCGCAGCGAGCCCCAGCCCGACACCTGCTCCCACACCCTCCGCAACGCCGGTGCCGCCGCCGGCCGAGACCAAATCACCGGCTGACAGCCCCGCCGCCTCCCAGACCCCCGCGCCGCCACCGGCCGCGCCGGTGCAGACCGCCGACCCCTTCGGCGAGCCGATCACGCTGGAGCCGAAGAAGGTCGTCATGCTGAAGGGCACCGCAAACTGGGATTCGGCCTTCGATACCCTGATCGACGCCTTCAAGACCCTCACCGCGCTGCTCGACAAGCAGAGCATCCAGGCATCGGGCAATCCGATGATTGTCTACACCTCGACCGACGATACCGGCTTCACCTTCATCGCCGAGATTCCGGTCGATCAGGACGTGAAGAACCTGGGCAAGAACATGAGCATGGGCAATTCACCCGAGGGCAAGTCACTGAAGTTCGTCCATCGCGGCTCCTACGACAACATGGACAACACCTACGAGGCGATCACCAATCACCTCGACGACAAGAAGCTCGAAGCCAAGGACACTTTCATCGAAGAATACATGACAGATCCCCTGAAGACCGCTGAAGATAAGCTCGTGATCAACGTCTACGTACCCTTGAAGTGAACCAGATGACCCACCGCCTCTCCCTCGGCCTCCCCTTCGCTGCCACTCTGATCGCGACCACGCTGCTGGCTGCGCCCGCGCTGGCCGACAACGACTTTCCGCCGGCGATTTCGGTCACCGGCGAGGCGACCGTCTCCGCCGCGCCGGACCAGGCGCAGCTCGACGCCGGCGTCACCACCGACGCCAAGACCGCGCGCGAAGCCGCCGAGGCCAACAATGTCACGATGGGCAAGGTGCTGGCCGCGCTGAAAGACGCCGGCATTGCGGAAAAGGATTATCAGACGTCGCGGCTGTCGTTGCAGCCGCAATTCGCCAACCGTCCGGCGCCGTCCCCGACCACACCGCCCAGCATCGTCAGCTATCACGCAAGCAACCGCATCACCATCAAGCTGCACGATGTGAGCAAGGTCGCAAGCATCATCGATGTGCTGGTCGGCGCCGGTGCCAACGATATCGGCGGGCTGAATTTCTCGGTGTCGCAGGCCTCGAAGCTGCTCGACGACGCCCGCGAAAAGGCCATCGCCGACGCCCACCGCAAGGCCGAGATCTACGCCAAGGCCGCGGGCGTCACACTCGGCGCGCCGCTGAACATCTCGGAAGTCGGCTCAGCGCCGGGACCGGTCTTCCGCACCAAGATGGCTACCGCCGGCTTCGCCGCGCCGACGCCGGTTGCCCAGGGCGAGGAAACACTCACGGTCAATGTGAGCGTCTCCTGGTCGATCAAGGGTAACCAATAAGTCCAGGCGTCGTCCCTGCGAAAGCAGGACCCATAACCACAGGATTCCGCAATTTGGATTCGCTGTGGCCACGGCTGCCCAAGGCAAACGATGACGGTGGTTATGGGTCCCGGCTCGCGCTTCGCTTGGCCGGGACGACAACCTTCAAATCTCGAACACCTGTCCCGGCTTCAACACTGCGAATTTTTCGCGCGGCATGCTTGCGGCATCGAGCGCCTCGCCGAGCGCGATCACCGGCGCGTCGATCGCCTCATCGGTCAACTGGAATGTGCCGTGGTGATGCGCCAGCGCCTGTTGCGCGCCGCAGTCGGCGAGCGCTTTCACGGCGTCCTCCGGATTCATGTGCTGGTCGCGCATGAACCAGCGCGGCTCATAGGCGCCGATCGGCAGGATCGCGAGCCGCAACGGGCCATGCGCCTCGGCGACGCGGCGGAAATGCCGTCCGTCGCCATAGCCGGAATCGCAGACGATGTAGAGCTTGCCGGCCGGCGTCTCCAGCACGAAGCTCGCCCACAGGGCCCGGTTGCGATCGAACAGGCCGCGCGCCGACCAATGCCGCGTCGGCACCAGCGTCACGGCAAGGCCGCCTCCGAGCTCGACGCGCTGATGCCAGTCGAACGCTTCGGCTTTGATCGCGGCATCGGCCTCGCGCATCGTGATGTCGTTGCCGAGCGGCGTCACCACGCGCGGGCCGAACGTCTTGGTCAGTTTCGACAGTGTCGCGACGTCGAGATGATCGTAATGGCCGTGCGACACCAGCACGACATCGATCCTGGGCAGCTTCTCGAAAGCGATTCCGGGATCATTATGCCGCTTGGGACCCGCGAAGCGGAACGGCGACGCGCGTATCGACCACACGGGATCGATGAGGACGTTGAGGCCGCCGGCCTGGATCAGCCAGCTTGCATGACCGACGAAGCAGAGCCGCGCCGTGCCGCCGTCGACGCGGGGCGGCGGCGTGTCGGCATAGGGGCTCGGCACCCAATCCGGCCAGGCAAAGCGCTGCCGGCCGCCGCCGAATTGCCAGCGCAGCACCGCGCCAAGCGATTTCGGCGGCACACCGTCGGGATCGAAGAAGCGCAAGCCGTCGAAATGATCGGAGATGGGGCCGTCATAGCTTTTCATGGATGAGATCCAGATGGATGGAACGCCGATCGCCGCAGCGGCTCCGGTCAGGGTAGCGAGAAGGCGGCGACGGGTGAGACGCAAGCGGGGTTCCGAAATGGCTGGTGGGCAGCCTCGCCTATATGGGTAACCCAGGCGCCTTCCGGAACCGGAACGTGAGAAATGCAATTCTTTCAAAGATTTAGGATTTGCATTCGCGGGAGTGCAAGCAAACTTTGCTTGACTTTCCGGCCCCGGCAGCGTTTAACGCCGCCACTTTCTCGGAAAGATCCGTCTTTTCGACCCGCCGACCGGCCCTGGAGGCCGGAGGTCAACGCCCGACAGCGCGATGCGCCCTCGGGCGCGAAAGTGTTTGGACCATCGTCTTGGCACGATGCCAAGGCAGACTATGTCGTCATCACCCGCGAAGGCGGGTGATCCAGTATTCCAGAGCGTATCGGATTGAACCGAGATGCCGCGGCGTACTGGATACCCCGCCTTCGCGGGGTATGACGAGAAGCGAATGAGGCGCGCTCACGGGCGCAACGAAGGACAACGGCATTGTTCGACAATCTGTCGGAAAGGCTTGGCGGCATTCTCGATCGTCTGACGGGGCGCGGTGCGCTGACCGAAAAGGACGTCGATGCCGCGATGCGCGAGGTGCGCCGTGCGCTGCTCGAAGCCGACGTCGCGCTCGAAGTGGTCCGCAGTTTCACCGAGAGGGTGCGCGAGCAGGCGATCGGCGCCACCGTCGTCAAGTCGGTCACACCTGGGCAGATGGTGGTGAAGATCGTCCATGACGAACTCGTCGCCACGCTCGGCTCCGATGGCCAGACCATCGATCTCAACACGGTGCCGCCGGTTCCGATCATGATGGTCGGTTTGCAGGGCTCCGGTAAGACCACCACCACCGCGAAGCTTGCCCGACGCATGGTCCAGCGCGACAAGCGCAAGGTGCTGATGGCCTCGCTCGACGTCTACCGCCCGGCGGCGATGGAGCAGCTCGCGGTGCTCGGCCGCGACCTCGACATCCCGACGCTGCCAATTGTCGCCGGCCAGATGCCGCCGCAGATCGCGCGGCGTGCGCTCGAAGCCGGCAAGCTCGGCGGCTACGACGTCGTGCTGCTCGACACCGCCGGCCGCACCACGCTCGACGAAGAGATGATGAGGGAGGCGGCCGAGATCAAAGCCGCTGCCAGCCCGCACGAAGTGCTGCTGGTCGCTGACTCCCTCACCGGCCAGGACGCGGTCAACCTCGCGCGCTCGTTCGACCAGCGCGTCGGCCTCACCGGCATTGTGCTGACCCGCGTCGACGGCGACGGCCGCGGCGGCGCCGCGCTGTCGATGCGCGCGGTCACCGGCAAGCCGATCAAGCTGATCGGCACCGGTGAAAAGACCGATGCGCTGGAGGACTTCCATCCGAGCCGGATCGCCGGCCGCATCCTCGGCATGGGCGACGTCGTCTCGCTGGTCGAGAAGGCCGCCGCCAACATCGACGCCGAGAAAGCCGCGCGCACCGCCGAGCGCATGCGCAAGGGGCAGTTCGACCTCAACGACATGCGCGAGCAATTGCAGCAGATGGCGAATATGGGCGGCATCGGCGGGCTGATGGGCATGATGCCCGGCATCGCCAAGATGAAGAACCAGATCGCGGCGGCCGGCATCGACGACCGGATCATCAAGCGCCAGGTCGCGATCATCGATTCGATGACGCGGCAGGAGCGCAAGAACCCGGACATTCTCAAGGCGAGCCGCAAGAAGCGCATCGCGGCGGGCGCCGGCCAGAGCGTCGAGCACGTCAACAAACTCCTAAAGATGCACCGGAACATGGCCGACATGATGAAGGCCATGGGAAGCGGCAAGCGCGGCCCGCTCGCCGGCATCGCGCAGGCGATGGGCTTTGGCGGCGGCATGAAACCGCCCTCGCCCGAGGAGATGAAGGCGCTCGCCGAGAAGATGCAGGGCGGCGCCGGCGGTCTGCCGAACCTGCCGAAGGATATGCCCGTCGGCCTGCGCGGCGGCCTGCCGAACCTGCCGGGACTGACCGGCCTCAGCGGCAAGCCGACGCTACCCGGCCTCGGCGGCTTCCCGGGCAAGAAGAAATGAGGAATTCGTCGCGACGGGTCGCATACGGCCTGCGCGACGCGGAATATCAATCAACCGAACACATCGTACTTTGAAGGAGAACTGAATGTCCGTCGTTATCCGCCTCGCTCGCGCAGGCACCAAGAAGCGTCCGGTCTATCACGTCGTCGTCGCCGACTCGCGCTTTCCGCGCGACGGCCGCTTCATCGAGCGTCTCGGCCACTTCAACCCGCTGCTGCCGAAGGACAGCGAAGCGCGCCTGAAGCTCGACATGGACAAGGTGAAGACCTGGCTCGCCAAGGGCGCGCAGCCGTCGGATCGCGTGAGCCGCTTCCTCGATGCCGCCGGCGTCAAGAAGCGCGCCGCGCGCAACAACCCGGAAAAGGCCGTGCCGCGCAAGGAGCGCAAGGCGCAGGCCGAAGCCGCCGCCAAGGCCTAAGCTGAACGGCTGGATACGGTGGCTGCACCGGTCTGTGTCGCCCGCATCGGCGCTGCGCATGGCGTGCGCGGCGCCGTCAGGTTATGGACCTTCACCGAAGACCCGCTGGCCGTAAGAGATTACGGTCCGCTGCTGACCAAGGACGGCACACGCCAGTTCGAGGTCACGCATGTGCGTGAAGCCAAGGACCATCTGGTGGTGACGCTGAAGGGCGTCGCCACACGCGACGAGGCCGAGCGGCTCAATGGCCTCGAACTGTATGTCCCGCGCGACCGGCTGCCCGAGACCGACGACGGCGAATATTACCACACCGACCTGATCGGGCTTGCCGCGGTGACGACGGCCGAGCAACCGCTCGGCAAGGTGATCGCGATCCATAATTTCGGCGCCGGCGACATCATCGAAATCGCGCCGCCGCAGGGCGCGACGATGCTGCTGCCCTTCACTAATGCCGTGGTGCCATCGGTCGATCTCGCCGGCGGCCGCGTGGTGATCGAGCTGCCGCAGGAAATCGACGGCGACGATCCGGCGGCGGCCTGACCGCTTCCAACTCAGCCGAACTTCAGCCGGTCATCCGGCCCTGCTGTTCGAGCCAATCGCAGAACACCGCGCTGTGCGGATCATTGCTGCGGCCTGCCGGAAAATAAGCGAAGTAACTGCGTGCCGGCAGGCTGATGGCCGGAAACGGCGTCACCAGGCGTCCGGCCGCGAGATCATCCGCGATCAGCGCGGTCGGTCCCATCGCGACGCCGAGGCCGTCGAGCGCGGCCTGAATGGTCAGATAGAAGTGATCGAAGGTCAGCGACGCCGTAGGCTCCAGCGCAGACATACCGGCTTCCGCCAGCCAGTCGCGCCACAGCCGCGGCATCGACGTGACGTGCAGCAATGTGTGCCGCGATAAGTCGGCGATCTCGGTCAGCGGCACCTGCGCCAGCAGTGACGGGCTGCACACCGGCAACCGCCGCTCCGACAGCAGCACGCGCGATGAAAAGCCGTGGAAGGTGTCCGGGCCCCCGCGGATCACCACGTCGAAGGTTTCGGGCAACGCATCGACCGGATCGTTCGATGTCGTGAGGCGCACCTCGATATCGGGATGCTCGGCACGAAACCGGCTCATGCGCGGCAACAGCCAGCGCAGGCTGAAGGTCGCGAGCGCGTTGACGCGGAGCACGGCCGTCGGCGCATCGCCGCGCCGCTCCCGATGCTGCTGCACGGCGGCCGAGATCCGGTCGAGCGCGGGGCCGAACTCCGCCAGCAGTGCCGCACCGGCCGGCGTCAGCACCACACGCCGGACCGACCGCCGAAACAATGCCGGCGCGCCCAGCCACTCCTCGAGCAGGCGAATCTGCTGGCTGACGGCACCATGGGTCACGCTGAGCTCGGCGGCGGCTTCCTTGAAGCTGCCGAGGCGCGCGGCGGCCTCGAAGGCGCGCACCGCGTTGAGCGGCGGCAGGCTGCGACGTGGCACGAACATCATCTACCCCATCCAACGAAATCAGATTTTCTAACTCATGATCCGACTATTACTGATTTGTGACAAGCAGCGTCGTGGCGCATAGTAGCACCAAGATGCTTGCTAAGCTTCATTTTTCAGTTGACCGATCCGATGCGCAACAGTCCGTTCGTTAGATTTTCTGCTTTTGATGCGACGGAACTGCGATCATGACGGAGTCCGCGACCACCGCGACAGAGACCCCTCGCTCCGACCGCGCGCGGGCGACGCGCACGCTGACGGTGACCGGCCTCAACCATGCCCTCCACGACGGCTACACCGACGTGATCTACGTGCTGCTGCCGGTCTGGCAGACCGAATTTGCCTTGAGCTACGGGCTGCTCGCCTTGCTGCGCGGGCTCTATGCCGGCGCCATGGCAGGGCTGCAGATTCCGGTCGGGCGGATCGCCGAACGGATCGACGGCAAGATCATCCTGATCGCAGGCACGGCACTCTCGGCACTCGGCTATCTCTTTGCCGGATTCTCCGGCGGCATCATCGGACTCGGCCTTGCGCTGGCGCTCTCAGGCGCGGGTTCGAGCACGCAGCATCCGATCGCATCGGCCGCGGTGTCGCGCGCCTATGGCAAGACCGCGCGCGGGCCGCTCGGCATCTACAATTTCACCGGAGATCTCGGCAAGGCTGCGATCCCGGCAACGACCTCGGTCCTGCTGGTGATCATGACGTGGCGGCACACGCTGCTGTTGCTGGCGTTGGCCGGTCTGCTCGTCGCGGCCTGCATCGTCGTGTGGATGCCGGCCGTCGGCCGCGGCGCCCCGAGCAAGGCGGCCGCGGCATCGCATCGTGAGGGCGCCGGTGGCAGCGGATTTCCCTGGCTGCTTGCGATCGGAATCCTCGACACCGCCGTTCGCATGGGCTTCCTGACCTTCCTGCCATTCCTGCTGCGCGATAAGGGCGCGTCGCTGCCGACCAACGGCTTCGCGCTCGCGCTCGTCTTCATCGGCGGCGCGGCCGGCAAGTTCACCTGCGGCTGGCTCGGCGAACGGGTCGGCACGCTACGCACCGTGCTCATCACCGAAGGCGGCACGGCGGCGCTGATCCTCAGCGTGCTGGCCTTGCCGCTGATGCCCGCCATCGTGCTGCTGCCGCTGCTCGGGGTGATGCTCAACGGCACGTCGTCGGTGCTGTATGGCACGGTGCCCGAACTCACGCCGCCGCACCGGACCGAGCGCGCCTTCGCTCTGTTCTATACGGGGACGATCGGATCGGGCGCGGTCGCACCGGTGCTCTATGGCGTACTCGGCGATGCGCTCGGTCCATCGCTCGCGACCGCGGCGACCGCCGTCACCGCGCTTGCGATCTGCCCGCTGGCCATCGTGCTGGCGCGGCATCTCGCCGACGATCCAGCGACGGCGTGACGCGTAACGCTCCAAAGCCCGGGCGATTGTTGGTGTTCTCCTGAAAGGAGGAAGGTCGGGATGGGGTCAGCCGCAAGCGACGCTGCAAGCTGACGGAGCCGATTCCCTCCCGCTTTGCTCTGGCGAGCGAGCCGTAGCGCGGATGGAGCGCAGCGAAATCCGGGCCAATCCTCGTTGCCGATGTGCTTCCCGGATTGCGCTTCGCTCCATCCGCGCTACCTAAGCAATGGTCTCACGGAGCATTCCAATGACAAGCACGCACAAGGCCTGGCGGCTGCACGCACACAACGATCTTCGCTTCGAGGATGTCCCGACACCGAAGCCCGCGCCTGATGGCGTTGTCGTCAGCATCGAAGCCGGCATGGTGCTGTCCTACACCAACAAGCTGCTGTCGGGCGCCCTGCCCTACAGCCTGCCGCCGATGCCGTTCGTGCCCGGCACCAACGCGATCGCGCGTGTCGTTGCAACCGGGGAGAACGTCACGCATGTGCAGAGCGGCGACCGTGTCTTCCTGAGCCCGCATCTGCGTGGCGACGTGCCGGACCGCGATCCGCCACAGATCCTGATCGGCCTCACCGCGACGGTGACGACCCCGGAGGCGCTGGCATTGCAGGCGCGCTGGCGCGACGGCGTGTTCGCGGAGTTCGCGCACTGGCCGGCCGCCTGCGTCACGCCGCTCGTCAATCTCGACGACAAGCCCGCCACCGAGTTGATTGGGCTCGCCAAGCTGATCGTGCCGTTCGGCGGCTTGCAGCGCTCCGGCCTGCGCGGCGGCCAGACCATCATCATCAACGGCGCCACCGGCTATTTCGGCTCGGGCGCGGTGATGCTCGCGGTCTCGATGGGCGCGGGCCGCGTCGTGGCGGTCGGGCGCAAGCAGGCTTCGCTCGAGCAATTGCGCGATGCCTTCGGACCGCGCGTCATTCCCGCCGTCGTCAGCGGCGACGCCGCCACTGACCTTCCGATCATCCGTCGCGCCGCCGGCGGCACCGCAGACGTCGGGCTCGATCTGCTCGGCGCCGCCAAGAGCACGTCGACCACATTGTCGAGCCTGCGCGCGCTGCGCCGTGGCGGCCGAATGGTGCTGATGGGCAGCGCCGAAGTGCCGCTCGAGCTCTCCTTCCGCGAGATGCTCGCCAACGACTGGGAGGTGGTCGGGCAGTTCATGTACGACCGCACCGCGCCGGGCCAGCTTGCCGGTCTCGCCGCCGAGGGCCTGCTGGATATGCGCAAGATCAACGTTGCGACCTTCAGGCTCGCCGACTTTAGCCGCGCGGTGGATGCCGCCGCGATGATGCAGAGCCTCGACCTCACGGCCGTGGTGCCGTAACCAGAGGCCATGACATCCGAGCCGACACCCTGGCAGGCGACCGTGCTGACCCTGTTCCCGGACATGTTTCCGGGGCCGCTGGGCGTGAGCCTCGCGGGGCGGGCGCTGGCCGGCGGGCTCTGGTCGCTGGAGGCACGCGACATCCGGGCGTCGGCCACCGACAAGCACCGCAGCGTCGATGACACCCCGGCCGGCGGCGGCCCGGGCATGGTGCTGCGCGCCGACGTGCTGGCCGCCGCGATCGATGCGGCCGCTGTCGCACCGCACCGGCCGCGGCTGCTGATGAGCCCCCGCGGCCGGCCACTGACCCAGGCAGAGGTCATCGAGCTGGCGGCAGGGCCCGGCCCGCTGATCGTCTGCGGCCGCTTCGAGGGCATCGACCAGCGCGCGATCGAGGCGCGGGCGCTGGAGGAGGTCTCGATCGGCGATTACGTGCTGTCGGGCGGCGAAATCGCCGCGATGGCGCTGATCGACGCCTGTGTCCGGCTGCTGCCGGGGGTGATGGGCAAGCAGGCCTCCGGAACCGATGAAAGCTTCTCCGAAGGACTACTCGAATACCCCCAATATACCCGTCCGCAGGAGTTTGAGGGCCGGCCGATCCCGGAAATCCTCATTTCCGGCGACCACGCCAAGGTTGCGGCCTGGCGCCTGGCCCAATCCGAGGCGCTGACCCAGGCCCGGCGGCCGGATCTCTGGGCCAGAAAAGCCACCAAGAGCCGGACAAAAAACACGACAGACGGGTGACAAACCCTGTCCTTTGCCTTATAGGAGCGCCCAAATCCGCACCCGCGCAGGATAGATGGACGTTTGCGCAGCCCGCCAAAGGCTGGGCGCGCCGCCGATGGAGATTTCAATGAACCTTATTCAGCAGCTCGAAAAAGAGCAGTTCGACAAGCTCGCCGCCACCAAGGAAATCCCGGAATTCGGCCCCGGCGACACCGTCATCGTCAACGTGAAGGTGGTCGAAGGCGAGCGCACCCGTGTGCAGGCCTATGAGGGCGTTTGCATCGGCCGCTCCGGCCACGGCCTCAACGAGAGCTTCACCGTGCGCAAGATCTCCTACGGTGAGGGCGTCGAGCGCGTTTTCCCGGTGATGTCGCCAATGATCGACTCGATCAAGGTGGTTCGTCGCGGCAAGGTGCGGCGCGCCAAGCTCTATTACCTGCGCAGCCTGCGCGGCAAGTCGGCCCGCATCGTCGAGAAGCAGGACCGCCAGGCGGCCGTCAACGAGTAATCGACCCAAACGGGACGACCAAAAGCGCGGGTTCACCCCGCGCTTTTTTGTTGCGGCATACCTATCTGTTGGATTGCCGGGCCAAGCCCGGCAATGACGACAAAGGCGCCCCGCGCATCGATTGATTGTCGCAGGGCTTTGCCCTGTGTTAGAAATTTAGAATGGTTCCGGATCAAGCCAGCCAGCCCTGCCAGCGCGTCGTGATCGACGATCGCTCGCGGCTGCCCGGCCGGTTCTTCGGACGCTTTGCGACCTCGGCAACGTCGGAGCTTACGCCCGCAGCGTAATGCTGCCGGACGCTTTCGCCCGCTCGCGCGTCATCGCGCTCAAGCCGCCACCACCGAATTTCTCACCGAGTTTCCCTGGAGCTGACGCTCATGTCCAAACCGACCACGCTGTACGACAAGATCTGGAACGACCATCTGGTCCACGAGGCCGAGGACGGCACCTGCCTCATCTACATCGACCGCCATCTGGTGCACGAGGTGACCTCGCCGCAGGCGTTCGAAGGCCTGCGCGTCTCCGGCCGCAAGGTGCATGCGCCCGAGAAGACGCTGGCCGTCGTCGACCACAACGTGCCGACCACCGACCGCACCAAGCCCAACCCCGACCCCGAGAGCATCGAGCAGATCAAGGCGCTCGCCGAGAACGCCAAGGAATTCGGCATCGAGTACTACAACGAGTTCGACAAGCGTCAGGGCATCGTCCACGTCATCGGTCCGGAGCAGGGCTTCACGCTGCCCGGCACCACCATTGTCTGCGGTGACAGCCACACCTCGACGCATGGCGCATTCGGCGCGCTTGCGCACGGCATCGGCACCTCCGAGGTCGAGCATGTGCTGGCGACGCAGACGCTGATCCAGAAGAAGGCCAAGAACATGCGCGCGATCGTCGACGGCAAATTGCCCGACGGCGTCACGGGCAAGGACATCATCCTCGCGATCATCGGCGAGATCGGCACCGCCGGCGGCACCGGCTACGTGCTGGAATATGCCGGCGAGGCGATCCGTGCGCTCTCCATGGAAGGCCGCATGACGGTCTGCAACATGTCGATCGAAGGCGGCGCGCGCGCGGGTCTGGTCGCGCCCGACCAGAAGGCGTTCGACTTCCTGCGCGGCCGTCCGAAGGCGCCACAGGGCGCGGCCTGGGACGCCGCGATGCGCTATTGGGAGACGCTGCGCTCCGACGAGGGCGCGCATTTCGACCACGAGATCCGGCTCGACGCGGCAAAGCTGCCGCCGATCGTCACCTGGGGCACGAGCCCTGAGGACGTCATCTCGGTGACCGGCTTTGTGCCTGATCCAGACAAGATCGAGGACGAGGCCAAGCGCATCTCCAAGCACCGCGCGCTGAAATATATGGGCCTGACGGCGGGGACGAAGATCACCGACATCAAGCTTGACCGCGTCTTCATCGGCTCCTGCACCAACGGCCGCATCGAAGACCTGCGCGCTGCGGCCAAGATAGCCGAGGGCAAGACCGTCAACGCCAACGTCAACGCGATGATCGTGCCGGGCTCGGGCATCGTGAAGGAGCAGGCGGAAGCCGAAGGCCTCGACAAGATCTTCATTGCGGCCGGCTTCGAATGGCGTGAGCCGGGCTGCTCGATGTGCCTCGCGATGAACCCGGACAAGCTGAAGCCGGAAGAGCGTTGCGCTTCGACCTCAAACCGCAACTTCGAGGGCCGCCAGGGCTTCAAGGGCCGCACCCACCTGGTGTCGCCCGCGATGGCCGCCGCCGCCGCGATCGCCGGACACTTCGTCGACGTCCGCGACTGGCGGTAGCTCAAGCTCGAGCCGTTTCGGAAACGGCTCGTTAACGACCCGCACGCACACTGGCTCCTGGCGAAGATCAGCTTCGCGAGGAGCCGGACGTGGCCGAGAAACGCGAGTTCGTCGACATGATCAGCGAGGCGACGCGGCAGAAGCGCCGCCGCGCTGCGCCGCGCGTCATCGATCCGTTGCCCGAGGTGAAGGAGACCTCGCGCCTCAGCCACTGGCCGCCGGAGCGCTGGACACAGTGGCGGATGGAAAACCTGACGCCGTGGAAGATCAGATCCTGGAAGTTGAAGAACTGGGACTAAGTCGGGATCGCCTGACTAAGAACGGGCGCCGTTCGGCGCCCGCTGTCGTTTCAGCTCTCGCCAACGGTGGCACCACCACGGCTGGCAGATCAGGCGCGGGCCGCAGGCGCGACACATCGTTCGGGAGGAGTTACCGGTGACCGTCTACGTGATCGTGCAACTGAAGATGATCGACCGTGCTGCCTACGATCGATATCAAGCGCGCTTCTTCGACGTGTTCAGGAAATTCGGCGGACGGCTGCTATCAGCCGACGAGCAGCCCGCTGTGCTCGAAGGCACATGGGATCGCGACAAGGTGGTGCTGATGTCGTTTCCCGACGAAGCCGCGTTCCGCGCCTGGTCGGACTCTTCAGAATATGTCGAGATATCGAAGGATCGCAAAGCCGGCGCGCAGGCCATCGTGCTGCTGGTCAAAGGCTTCACGCCCTAATCCGGTTCATCGAACCTCTTCGAGGCGTCGCTGAACGATGCTGCAAGAGCAGCGCCGTACGAACGGAGCTGCTCTTGCCGTGCGTCTCCAGCGACGCGCGTAACGATGCCGCTTGCATCACCAGAACGGGCCGAACCCGAAGCCGAATGTGAACGGCGCCGGCGCGGCATACGGATAGGGCCGGTAATAGTAGGGCCGTCCGTAATAGTAAGGATACGGCCGGTAATAGGGACGATAGTACGGCCGGCCATAATAGGGCCGATAGCCGTGATAGTGGTGACGATAGCCGTGGTGATGGTGGCGCTGCGCGCTGATATCGGTCGCCTTGCCCGCACCTCGCTGTTGCGTGGCCGGCTGCGACTTGGCTGACGCGGCGGCAATTGCCGATGTCGGCGCGCTCAGCGCGAGCGCGCCTGCGGCAACGGCAACCCCGATCCATCTCATCATGATCAACTCCTGCAGATTTTGATGAAACGCATATCGCGCGCTCGAATCTGCCGGATTGATGGCTGAGAACGGCAACAGGCCCGCGGCTCACGGGCCTGTGTCTCAACTGCGCTGATACGCCGCGCGATCAGCGGCGCCAGTGGCGACCGTGCCAGCCACGGTGGTACCAGCCACGATGATGTCCACGATACCAGCCGCGATGCCATCCGCGCCCGCGCCAATGCACTTGTGTGGTCATCTGGCTCGGGTCGTCCTGAACCGTTGCGGCCGCACCTGGCGTCGCGAGCGTGAGCGCTTGTGCGCGCTCGCTTGGTGCCGCCAAAACCAGCACGGCACCGACGGCCGCAAGCCCCAGAACGTTCATCACCTTCATGAGTGGTTGTCTCCTCGAATCCTGAATGTCACGTCTTGCAACGACGATCCGTTGATAGAATCGATTGCCGTTGTCGCGACGCAGATCGCAAGCAAAGTGCGAATGACGTGAATGCGGCATGAATGATCGCGTCACGCTGATGAATTCGGCGCGAGCGATCGGTTCCCCATACGTGGGAACATTCATGTCGATGAACGACATCAACGCAAATGGTCCGGGTGCGTGAAGCGTTTTCTGTCGCGTGAGATCGTCATGATACCATCCGACGCAAGCGACATCGTTGATGCGCGCCGCGCTTGCCGCGACAGTAAGCCACGCGGGTGACGATGGCAGTCGTGCGCGATGGACCTCGTGATGATTGTTGTTACCGGATCGACCGGTGCGACGTGCGAGCGCCCGCGCAAGCGGAGCACGTCGGGTTCAGACCGATTGAGGTGCGAAACTCTATGGACGCGTCGTGACGCGCGCGCTGCAAGCGAAGGGTCCGCCGCCTCGCGCCGGGACGCGCTAGCCGGGGCGCCAGAAGCAGTTCATGCGCGGCGTGATCACGGTGCCGCTCGGCCGATATTCCTGCACATAGGTCGCGGTGCATTCGCGCACGGCGTTCGGACCGGGATTGTAGCGCGGGATGACATCGGGTTCCCAATGCTCGGGCCGGTAGATCGGTATGCGTCGCAGCCGGCGACGTCCGACAACGACGGTGCTGCCGGCCGCGGGCGGAGCGGCCTGGGCCACGCGCACGCCCGTCTCGGCGGTCTGCGCCTGCGCCGCCGCGCCCGGAAGCCCAATTCCGACTGATGTCGCCAACAGCGCTGTCGCCACGATCCGTTTCATCACGCCACCCCGTTATTGGGCCGCACGGTCTCCCATTGGGCCGCCAAGGTCAACTGCGCTGGCGCCGCCGGCGACACTCGCGCTAAAGGAGTGTCATGTGGACCACAGCCAAAGCCCCCTCGCTCGCCGACATGGAGGCGATGGCGCACGAGATCTTCGCGCGCCTGCCGCAGACGTTCCGGACCCTCTGCGAGGGCCTGATCATCCGCGTCGACGATTTCCCGACCGACGAGGTGCTCGACGAGATGCAGGCCGAGAGCGAGTTCGACCTGCTCGGCCTGTTCCAAGGCGTCGGCCTGCCGCAGCAGAGCCTCGGCGACGTAGCGCGGCTGCCCAACCTGATCTGGCTCTACCGCCGGCCGATCCTGGACTACTGGGCGGAGCACGACGAGACCCTCGGCCATATCGTCCGCCACGTGTTGATCCATGAAATCGGCCACCATTTCGGCCTGTCGGACGCCGACATGGAGGCGATTGAGGCTGTTGCGGGCACCTAGAGCGTTTTCGAGCGGAGGCCGGTTCGCGTGAAGAAAGCGCGGCCAAACAAGAGCCTCGTCCCGATCTCATCGGAACGGGGGCTCCAGCCCTGCAGAAATGGCCCTTTTACCGCTGTCACATTCGCGATACACATCCCGCCCGTACCCCTCATCTTTTGACCGGGAAGTGCATCGATGGACAAGTTCACCACGCTGGAAGGCGTCGCGGCGCCGCTGAAGATCATCAATGTCGACACCGACATGATCATCCCGAAGCAGTACCTCAAGACCATCAAGCGCACCGGCCTCGGCAAGGGGCTTTTCTCGGAGCAGCGCTACAAGGACGACGGCAGCGAGAACCCTGACTTCGTCCTCAACCAGCCGGCCTATCGCAACGCCAAGGTGCTGGTCGCCGGCGACAATTTCGGCTGCGGCTCGAGCCGCGAGCACGCGCCCTGGGCGCTGCTCGACTTCGGCATCCGCTGCGTGATCTCGACCTCGTTCGGCGATATCTTCTACAATAACTGCTTCAAGAACGGCATCCTGCCGATCCGGGTGTCGCAGGAAGACCTCGACAAGCTGTTCGACGACGCCGAGCGCGGCGCCAACGCGACGTTGACCATCGACCTCCCCAACCAGGAGATCCGCGGTCCCGACGGCGGCAAGGTGAAGTTCGAGATCGATCCGTTCCGCAAGCATTGCCTGATCAACGGCCTCGACGACATCGGGCTGACGATGGAGAAGAAGAGCTCGATCGACGCCTACGAGTCCAAGCTCAAGGAGCGCGCCTGGGCTTGAGGCGCAGTCCTTTCATCATGCCCCCGGTGCCATCAGGCGCCGGGGTTTTTCTTTGCCGGTTTGTCTGCAACGCAAAACTTCCTATGGCTGCCGCACATGTTGCCTGACGTCGTCACTTTCTGGCACGGCCCGATGGATGCGTTGCGCCGGACCTGCCTGCGTTCGCAGCTCGCGGCCGGCCACAAGGTCACGGTCTACAGCTTCGATCCGATTCCCGGCCTGCCCGACGGCATCGGCAACGCCGACGCCGAGGCCGTGCTGCCGCATTCATTCTCCGAGAAGCTGCGCCCGCCGCAGCCCGACGGCTCCTGGCGCGACTGGACCATCCTGCAATTCAGCGACTTCTTCCGCATGCGGCTCATGGCGCAGCGTGCCGGGCTCTGGCTCGACGCCGATGTGCTGTTGCTGAGGCCGGTCGAGATCGACCCGGCCAAGCCGTATTTTGCCTGGGAGCGGCCGCGGCAGATCGGCAACTCCGTGCTGTATTTCCCGCCCGACGATCCGATCGTGCGTGCGTTCGAAGCGCTGATGAAACAGGACGAGCTCACGCCGGACTGGCTGGCACTGCGCCATCGCCTGACCTTTGCGATGCACCGGCTAATCGGCAAATCGAAGCGCGTGTCCGATATCCGCATTGCGATCTACGGCCCGGCCGCGATCACCGCGCTGGCGCGGCGCGAGAACGAATTGCAGCATGCGCTGCCGAAGCGATCGTTCTACGCCGTGCACGCCGAGCCAAAGCTGTTCTTCGAGCCGACGGATTTCTCGAAGTACCTGAACGATCCCGAGATCATCGGCCTGCACATCTCCGGCAAGGGACGTGCCAAGCAGGCGCCGCGTCCCGGCAGCCTGTATGCATGGGCGACGGAAAAGTTTCGCGCGTAACGCCGGCGTTTCTTTACCCTCTCCCCTTGTGGGAGAGGGTGCGCTCGCGAAGCGAGTGCGGGTGAGGGGCGCTCTCCGCACGGGAAAATCCCGCGAGTGGATAGAGACCCCCCATCCGTCGCGAACTACGTCCGCGACACCTTCTCCCACAAGGGGAGAAGGAAATCCCGATCGCGCTAATGCCCCATCGCGGCGATCGCGTCTGCGATCGCGATGGTGCGCTTGGCCATCTCGGCGTGCAGTCGCTCCACCATGCGGCCGTCGAGCTGGATCGCTCCGCGCGATGCATTCTCCGGCTTTTCGAAAGCCGCGATGATCTTGCGTGCCTCGGCGACCTCGGCCTCGGGCGGCGTGAAGATGGCATTGCAGGCATCGATGTGGCTCGGATGGATCAGCGTCTTGCCATCGAAACCAAGGTCGCGTCCCTGCGCGCACTCCTCGGCGAAGCCGTCGATATTGCCGATGTCGCTATAGGGCCCGTCGAGGATTTCCAGGCCATGAGCGCGGGTCGCCAGGATGCAATGCGTGATCATCGGGATCATGGCCGCTCGTCCCGGCTTCATTCGGATCCGGGTCTCGCGCGCGATGTCATTGGGGCCGAACACGAAGCCCGCGAGCCGAACCTCGGAATCCTTCGACGCCGCCGCGAGCTTGTCGGCGTCGAGCACCGCGCGCGCGGTCTCGATCATGGCCCAGACCCGGATCGAGGCAGGGGCATTGACGTCGCTGAGGCGATCGGCGACGGCATTGAGATCGTCGACCGTGGAGATCTTGGGAACCAGGATGCCATCCGGCTGCGCCTTGCCGGCCATGCCGATGTCGTCGATCCACCAGGGCGTATCGAGCGCGTTGATGCGGATCAAGACCTCGCGTTTGCCAAAGCCCTTGGCGACGACCGCCCTGGCGATCTGCTCACGGGCCACGGCCTTGGCGTCCGGCGCGACCGAATCCTCCAGATCGAGGATGATGCCGTCCGCCGATAGCGCGCGAGCCTTCTCCAGCGCCCGTGCATTCGATCCGGGCATGAACAGCAGGCTGCGGCGCGGACGGGTCATCGGCATCTCCTGACGGCTTGGGTTCCGCCATTGTCCATCTTTTGGCAATGGGCCGGAACCATACTTCAACGCTGCCGTATCATCTCAGGCGGCGCACCGAAAGTCTTGTTCCCGTCATCGGCATGTGGTTAGCCAGAGGCCATGAAATTCTTTCCGACGCGGTTGATCGACGGCTACCGGACCTTCGCGACCCAGCGGTTGCCGACTGAGCAGTCGCGATACCGCGAGCTATCGGAACGCGGCCAGTTTCCCGAGACGATGGTGATCGGCTGCTGCGATTCCCGGGTCTCGCCGGAGGTGATCTTCGATGCCGGGCCCGGCGAGCTGTTCGTGGTCCGCAACATCGCCAACCTGGTTCCAGTCTATCAGCCCGACAGCAACGCTCACGGCGTCTCGGCCGCGCTGGAATATGCAGTGAGCGTGCTGAAGGTGAAGCATGTCGTGGTGCTCGGGCACGCCCAATGCGGCGGCATCCGCGCCTTCGTCGACAAGATCAAGCCGCTCACGCCGGGCGACTTCATCGGCAAATGGATGCAGATGTTCATCAAGCCGGGCGAGGTGGTCGAGCAGCGCGACCATGAGAGCATGCAGGACTTCGTCACCCGCATCGAGAAGGCCGCGGTGTTCCGCTCGCTGGAGAACCTGATGACCTTCCCGTTCGTGCGGGAGCGGGTGGAGAGCGGCGAGATGCAGCTCCACGGCGCCTATTTCGGCGTCGCCGAAGGCTCGCTGTTCGTGCTCGACCGGGTCGCGAAGGAGTTCATCAGCGTGGCCGATGCCCTGAAGGCCGGCGAGTAGCGAACGGGCGTCGGTTCGCTATCCCATCTCAATGATCGCTGCTCCAGCGATCGGAGATCGCGAGCAGGAGTGCGGAGATCACGAATACCAGATGCACGGCGACGAGCCAGGTCATCCGCGTCGCGTCAAAAGCCGCATCGATATTCAGGAATGCTTCCAGCACGTGGATCGCGGAGATCGCGACGATCGACGCCAGCAGCTTCTGCTTCAGACCGGCAAAATCGATCTTGGTGATCCAGATCGGCCAGTTCGGATTGCCCGACGTGTCAATGCGCGAGACGAAGTTCTCGTAGCCGGAGAAGACCACGATCAGGACGAGATTGGCGACCAGAGTAACGTCGATCAGCGACAGGGCATCGAGGATGACTTCCGACGATTTGTAGCCCGACGCATGCTGAACGAACTCCCAGAGCATACGCGCGAATTTCAACAGCAGCACTGCCAGCGCCACAACCAGACCGACATAGAACGGCGCCATCAGCCAGCGGCTGTTGAACAGCACATATTCGAAGCCGCGCATGATGCGCGGCGTCGTCGGGCTTGATGGGGCGGGAGCCGATTGTTCCGACATGGTTCCGGCCCCCTGCTGATCCGCCTTACGCGGCCTTCTTCTTCGCGGTGATCAGCTTGCGGTTGATCAGGACTTCCGCGATCTGCACGGCGTTGAGCGCCGCTCCCTTGCGCAGATTGTCCGACACGCACCAGAACGACAGGCCGTTCTCGACCGTCGCATCCTCGCGGATGCGGCTGATATAGGTCGCATCCTCGCCGGCGGCTTCATAGGGCGTGACGTAGCCGCCCGGCTCCTGCTTGTCGATCACGAGGCAGCCCGGCGCGTTGCGCAGGATGTTGCGCGCCTCGTCCGGCGTGATCGGATTGGCGAACTCGACATTGACCGCCTCGGAGTGGCCGACGAACACCGGCACGCGCACGCAGGTCGCGGTCAGCTTGATCTTGGGATCAAGGATCTTCTTGGTCTCCGCCATCATCTTCCACTCTTCCTTGGTGTAGCCGTCTTCCATGAAGACGTCGATGTGGGGGATGACGTTGAAGGCGATGCGCTTCGGGAACTTGTTGTTGATCAGCTCGTCGTTGGTGTAGACGGCCTTGGTCTGCGAGAACAGCTCGTCCATCGCATCCTTGCCGGCGCCCGACACCGATTGATAGGTCGAGACCACGACGCGGGTGATGGTGGCCTTGTCGTGCAGCGGCTTCAGCGCCACGACGAGCTGCGCGGTCGAGCAGTTCGGATTGGCGATGATGTGCTTCCTGGTGAAGCCGGCCGCGGCATCCGCATTCACCTCGGGCACGACCAGCGGCACGTCCGGATCCATGCGCCAGGCCGAGGAATTGTCGATCACGACCGCACCGGCGGCGCCGATCTTCGGCGACCATTCCTTGGAGACCGAGCCGCCGGCCGACATCAGGCAGATATCGACGTCGGAGAAATCATAGTGCTCGAGGGCTTTGACCTTCAGGGTGCGGTCGCCATAGGAGACCTCGACGCCGACGCTGCGGCGTGACGCCAGCGCGACGACCTCGTCGGCAGGAAATTTGCGCTCGTCGAGAATGTTGAGCATTTCCCGCCCGACATTACCGGTCGCACCGACCACCGCGACTTTGTAACCCATCGTTCACTCTCCGACGAAAAATGCCCGTTCCCACGCGACAAGCGGAAAGGGAAGAGGCAGCGCTTCTATGCGAGAAACCCCATCAAGACAACGTTTGCGTCACGTTTGAGCGTTTTGATGCGTTTGTTTCGGGCCGACCCCGCCGCTCCCCATCATACGGGAATTCCATCAGCACTGACGAGCTTCGTCGACGAGGTCTACGCCACGCTATCCCGGCTGTTTGCCTATGTCGCGACGCTCGTGCTGCTCGGCGGGCTTGCGGTCTATCTATGGCAGCAACTGCCGGACGCAACGGCGACGGGGCCTGCGGCGGCGAGCTGGGGTCTGGCCGGTCATCCGACCCCGGCCCTTGCCACGAGCCGGCTCAATCCACGCAATAAAACAGAGACTTACGAAGTCTTCCGGCATCCTGAGGGCGACCGCAAGGGCGTTTCCCGCTGCGCCGAGGCCGCGCGTCAGCCAATCGCTGGGCCGAGCCGCGCCGACTGCGTTACCTCCGGCCCGCCGGCCCCGTCGTTCGACTGGGTCATGGGCAACGAAAACCCGAGGTTGCGCGGCGCGCTTTGATGGCGGTACCGAGACAAGGCACTGGTTTTGATGAAACTTTTGCCGCACCGTCGGCATTATGTCGGCCGGTGTGGCGCAATTGACCTAGTGACGGCCCAGTCACCGCGGCTACAATGTGTTCCAACCGATTTGGCGACGCGCCAGCCCCTATGGGGCCGTAATGACGAGGATGCGATGACCGTGAAATTCCCTGCCGCGAACAAGCTCGTGGTGTTGCTTGCTGCGGCTGCCGTCACCGCAACCGCGTTTAGCGTGAGCCCGGCCGACGCCCAGGCCCCGACCAAGCGCCAGCAGCAGCGCTACGACCGCGACGGCCGCCACTATTACGGCCCGCAGGGTCCGAACCGCGTCTATCAGCAGGGCCCCCGCACCCGCGTTTACGTGACCACCCGCTCGTGGCTCGACGCCGGCACCGAGGTGCTGCCGGGCGATCGCAAGTTCAGCGACTACGCCTTCCCGCCGGATGTCGGCTATCCGTCGTTCGGGCGCGAGAACAACAACCGTCCGATCGATCGCCAGCCGCTCAGCCCGCCGGCCGATCTCGGCGGCTATCCGCGGAACTTCCCACTTTACTGATATCTCTGGTCTTGCGTCGTCGCGGCGAAAGCCGGGACCCATAACCACCGCTGGTGGTTATGGAGCTCGTCGGGCGACCATTTCAAATCGAGAAGCCGCGGCGTATGGGTCCCGGCTTTCGCAGGGACGACACCGCCGTTGTGGCCGCACAGCCGTCACCCGTGCAGCTTCTGCAACTCCTTCAGGATCGCTTGACCCATCTGCGCCGTGCTGGCCGGCGTGGTGCCGTCCGACTTGATGTCGGCGGTGCGCAGACCGCTGGCGAGGACAGCCGCGATCGCCGCATCGACCTTGTCGGCTAGATCGCCCATGTCGAAGGAATAGCGCAGCGCCATGCCGAACGAGGAGATCATCGCGATCGGGTTGGCGAGGCCCTTGCCTGCGATGTCGGGCGCCGAGCCGTGCACCGGCTCGAACAGCGAGCGGCGCTTCCTGGTCTTGGCGTCGATCTCGCCGAGCGAGGCCGACGGCAGCATGCCGAGCGAGCCGGTCAGCATCGCCGCGATGTCGGACAGCATGTCGCCGAACAGATTGTCTGTCACGATGACGTCGAACTGCTTCGGCGCCTTCACCAGGTTCATGCCGCCGGAATCGGCGAGCTGATGTTCCAGCGTGACGTCCTTGTATTCGCGCGCATGCACCTGGGTCATGACCTCGTTCCAGAGCACGCCCGATTTCATGACGTTGCGCTTTTCCATCGACGTCACCTTGTTGCGGCGCTTGCGCGCGAGGTCGAAGGCGACGCGGCCGATGCGCTCGATCTCGTAGGTGTCGTAGACCTGGGTGTCGATCGCGCGCTTCTGGCCGTTGCCGAGATCAGTGATGGTCTTCGGCTCGCCGAAATAGACGCCGCCGGTGAGTTCGCGCACGATCATGATGTCGAGGCCCTCGACGACGTCGCGCTTCAGGCTCGAGGCCTCCGCCAGCGCCGGGTAGCACACCGCCGGGCGCAGATTGGCGAACAGGCCGAGGTCCTTGCGCAGCCGCAGCAGGCCGGCCTCCGGGCGTACCTCATAGGGCACGCTGTCCCACTTGGGACCGCCGACCGCGCCGAAGATCACGGCATCGGCGGCCAGCGCCTTCGCCATGTCGCCCTCTGAGATCGACACCTTGTGAGCGTCGTAGGCCGAGCCGCCGACCAGCCCCTGCTCGGTCTCGAACTTCGCGATCCCCTGCGCGTTCAGCCAGTCGATCAGGCGCTGCACCTCGGCCATCACTTCGGGGCCGATGCCGTCGCCGGGGAGAAGCAGCAGTTTATGGGTCGCCATGGTGTTACCTCACTCAATCGGGCATGCCCGCCATTATTCGGCGCGAGTGCTAAAACGCCCGGCGCGGATTGGCAAGGCGCCCTGTCCAGGCCCAAAATGCCTCCCCGAACCAAACAACCCGCGCCCCAAGAAGCCAACAAGACGGACCTCATGACCGCAGCCATCCTCTACGCCTTTGCCTCGGCCCTTTTCCTCGGCGCCGGGGTCGTGTTGGCGCAACTCGGCCTGCGCACCGTCGAACCGCTGTCGGGCGCCGCCATCAGCGTGCCCTCTTTCACCCTGCTGTTCGTGCTGCTGTCGCCGCTGATCCTGTACGGCGAGCCGGTGGTCTGGCGGGGACTGCCGATCTTCATGGCGGTCGGCCTGTTCTTTCCGGCGTCGCTGACGTTCCTGACCTTCGCGTCGAACCGGGCGCTCGGACCTGTCATCACCTCGACATTGGGCAATCTCGCACCGCTGTTCGCGGTCACCGCCGCCGTGGCCCTGCTGCATGAGCCGCTGGAACCGCAGCAGCTCGTCGGTCTCGTCGTCGCTGTCACGGGGGCGGCGATCATCACCGTGACCCGGCCGCGCGACCTCGGCCATTGGCGGAGCTGGGCGCTGCTGCTGCCGCTCACCAGCGCGCTGGTGCGCGGCATCGTGCCGCCGATCGCCAAGCTCGGACTGGCGATCTGGCCAAGTCCGCTGTGGGCCTGCCTGGTCGGCTACGTCATGTCCTCGCTGGTGGTGCTGACGGTGCAGCGGATTCGGAAGGGCAGCTTCATGGTGCAGGCCCCGCGCGAGGGCCGGTTCTGGTTCGCGATGACCGGGATCAGCAACGGGCTCAGCGCGCTCAGCCTGTTCGCAGCCGTCCGCAACGGCCCGATCACGCTGGTGGCGCCGCTCGCCGCCGTCTATCCGCTGGTCACGGTGGCGCTGAGCGCGATGCTACTCAAGCACATCGAGATCACGATGCGGATCGTCGCCGGGACCGCGCTGACCGTGATCGGCGTCGCCCTGGTGCTGATCGCCTGATTGCCCTTTTCGCAAGACACTGTTGCGGCGCGCGGCGCTGGGCAGGACCGGCGCGGCCTGCCACAATGCCGCATTGCCGGAGTGATTTGTGAGAGCCCCTACCCCCTCCTACGCGCATCCCGCGCGGCTGATCCTTATTCTGTCGCTGGCACCGACCATAGGCCTGGGCATCGGCCGCTTTGCCTATTCGCTGGTGCTGCCCGACATGCGCGACTCGCTGGCGTGGTCCTATTCGGCCGCCGGCTTCATGAACACGATCAACGCCGCCGGCTATCTGGTCGGCGCGCTCGTTGCCTCCCGCCTGATCCAGCGCTTCGGCCTTGCCACATCGGTGCGCTGGTCGACGCTGGCCTGCGTGCTGTCGCTGGCGCTGTCGGCCATGTCAGGCAATTTCGTCGTGCTCAGCTTCGCGCGTCTGCTGGTCGGCTTTGCCGCTGCGATCGGCTTCGTCGGCGGCGGTGCGCTTGCGGCGGCGATCGCGCAGTCGCGGCCGGAGCGTGCCAATTTCCTGCTCAGCCTGTTCTATGCCGGACCGGGCATCGGCATCCTGTCGTCCGGGCTGATCGCCCCCTTCGTGCTGCAGGGCTTCGGCGCGGGCTCGTGGTGGATCGTATGGTGGGCGATGACGCTGCTTTCAATCGCCATGATCCTGCCGCTGTGGTTCGCGCCGTTCCACGCCGACACCGTCGCCGGCGGCATCGTACGAACGAAGTTCGCGATCGCACCGGTCCTGATCTATCTCACCAGCTATTTCTTGTTCGGCGCCGGCTACATCGCCTACATGACCTTCATGATCGCCTATGTCCGCGACGGCGGCGGCGGCGCGGCGGCGCAAAGCGCATTCTGGAGCCTGATCGGCGTCAGCGCCTTCGTGACGCCATGGGTCTGGCGGCGCGTGCTGGCGCTCGATCGCGGCGGGCTCGCGACCACGATCATCCTCGGCGTCAACACCCTCGGCGCCAGCCTGCCGATCTTCGGGCATTCGCCGCTGCTGCTCGCCATCTCGGCGCTGGTGTTCGGCGTCGCCTTCTTTGCGGTGGTCGGCTCGACCACCGCCTTCGTCCGCCTCAACTACCCGCCGGAATCATGGCCCACGGCGATCGCCGCCATGACCATCGCCTTCGGCATCGGCCAGACGCTCGGCCCGATCGTGGTCGGCGCCATCACCGATGCGGTCGGCAGCCTGTCATTCGCGCTGAACGTCTCGGCGGCGATGCTGGCGCTGGGAGCGCTATTGGCGGCGTTTCAACGGAAGGTGGGAAGCTCTTGAGCGGAATTCCGCTTGCCGTCATTGCGAGGAGCTCGCGACAAAATTGCGAAGCAATTGTGCGCTGAAGCGACGAAGCAACCCATCTATCTCCGCGCAGAGACATGGATTGCTTCGCTCCGCTCGCAATGACAGCGAGAGATATCAATTGCCGCTGAACGAATTATACCCCTGGTCTTCCCAATAGCCGCCCTTGTAGTCGTTGGTGACTTCCATCGAGACCACGTATTTCGGATTCTTGAAGCCGAGCTTGGTCGGCACCCGGATCTTCATCGGATAGCCATAGGCGCGCGGCAGGATCTGGTCGGCGAACTTGAACGTCATCTGGGTCTGCGGATGCAGCGCGCTGCGCATGTCCAGCGGTGAGTTGTAGCCATCCTTGTCGGCGCACTGGAACCAGACATATTTCGCGCGCGTGTCAGCGCCCACCAGCTTGAGGAAATCGCGCAGCGGCGTGCCGGTCCAGCTTCCGATCGCGCTCCAGCCCTCGACGCAGATGTGCCGGGTGACCTGCTTGACCTGCGGCAATTGATAGAGCTCGTCCAGCGTCCAGGATTTGTTGTTGTCGACCAGCCCGCGCACCTCGAGCTTCCAGTCTTTACCTTCGATCTCGGGCGCATCGTCGAGATCGTAATAGGCATTGAACGGGAACGGCTTGGTGATCATGCTCTCCGGGAAGGTCGGCGCCAGCGCATCCGGGTTGAACATCCAGGCCTGCACGGCGTCGTTGAACTTCGAGACCTGCTTCAGCAGTTCCTCCGCCGAGGACGAATCGACCACGTCACAGCCGGTCAGCAGCGTCAGCGCGCCGAGGCTCGCGCCGGTCGTGAGAAAGCGGCGCCGGGTCGGATCCGGCATGGTTTTCACGGCGTCGCGGACCAGCAGTCTCTTGTCGACGCCGGGGATCAGAAGCTTGCGCATGCGACCCATGACAACCTCCTCAACGCCCGCTGATCATCGCGCGCAGGCTCTTCGGCACCAGCAGCGCGAGCGCGACATGGATCACCAGGAAGGTGACGATCAGCGCCATGCAAGTGAAGTGAACGTAGCGTGCGAAATCGTAGCCGCCGAACAAGGCCGACAGCCAGTACAACTGCACCGGCTTCCACATCGACAACCCGGACAGCACGATGACCACGCCGACAATGATGATGCCGGCATAGAGCGATTTCTGCACGTAATTGTATTTGCTGAGATCGTCATGCGACAGCTTGAAGGTGAGCGCCGCCTTGATGTCGGAGATCACGCCGCCCGGCGTGATCGGCAACAGCTTGCGGCGGAACCGGCCGGTGATGAAGCCGAGGATCAGATAGACCAGGCCGTTGACCATCAACAGCCACATCGCAGCGAAGTGCCACAGCAGCCCGCCGGCCAGCCAGCCGCCGAGCGTGATGCCCTGGGGGAAGGTGAAGTTGAACAAGGGCGAGGCGTTGTAGATCTGCCAGCCCGACATGATCATCATGATCATGGCCAGTGCATTGACCCAGTGCAGCACGCGCACCCACGCCGGCTGAATGACTTTCGCGGGCGTCGCGCTGTCTGCATGGTGGCCGCTCACGGCAAGACTCGGCATGGGACGTTCTCTATTCAAGGCCATTATCGGCTTATACGACGGGAACTGCCATTCCGTTACAGAAACGCGCGTTATCAGTTTGATGGACGCAATCCATTGCAGTCACAAAAATGCGAGCCGGGCGCTGCTCACCCGGCTCGCCGTTTCACGCGTCGTGTCGGGATTAAACGGGGCGATCGGGTGTTACGTCGCCGGCATCAGGACGGTATCGATCACGTGGATGACACCATTCGACTGGTTGACGTTGGAGATCGTCACCATGGCGGATCCGCCTTTGGCATCGACGATCCAGACCTTGCCGCCCTGCTTCTTCACCGTGAGTTCCTCGCCCTCCGCCGTCTTCAACATCTTGCCGTCGGTGAGGTCGGACGCCTCGAGCTTGCCGGGGACCACGTGGTAGGTGAGGATCCTAGTCAGCGTCGTCTTGTTCTCGGGCTTGACGAGATTGTCGACGGTTCCGGCCGGCAGCTTGCCGAATGCGGCATTGGTCGGCGCGAACACCGTGAACGGGCCCTTGCCTTCCAGCGTACCGACGAGGCCCGCCGCCTTCACTGCGGAGACCAGCGTGGTGTGATCCTTCGAGTTGACGGCATTCTGGATGATGTTCTTCGAGGGGAACATCGCGGCGCCACCGACCATCACGGTCTTCTCCGCGGCGCCGACCGGTGTGACGACGGTTGCGGTGAGGGTGAGTGCGGCGAACGCTGCGGCCGAGAACAGTGCAATAGGCTTGGACATGGAAACTCTCCCGATAGTGATATGACCGGCGCGCTGCGCCGGGATGAAGGGCTCAACGACGACAGGATTGAGTGCGTCGTCGTTGGCCCGAGCTACGGGAGGTTTTGCGGCCGGTTTCGGCGGATAATTTATCGTGATGCGCGAAACTAATGTCAGGCGTGATCGTGGGACCAACCCGATTGAAACCGGATGAAGCGCAGCGAAATCCGGGACAATCCCTCCGCGGAGACGCTGCCGCGGGTTGCGCTTCGCTGCATCCGGCCTACGCAGCTTGAACCTCCCCTTGCAAAGGGGAGGTCGCTTTGCTCGCCAGAGCAAAGCGGGTGGGGATCTGCTCTCTCCACATGCAAGCGTCGCCTGCGGCTGACCCCCATCCCCCCCTTCCCCCTTTCAGGGGGAAGGGGAAGGAGAAGGTGGACGTAACCCGGATGAAGCGCAGCGACATCCGGGACAATCCTTCCGCGGAGACGCTGCCCCGGATTGCGCTTCGCTGCATCCGGCCTACACAGCTCGAACCTCTCCTTGCAAAGGGGAGGTCGCTTTTGCTCGCCAGAGCAAAGCGGGTGGGGATCTGCTCTCTCCACATGCAAGCGTCGCCTGCGGCTGACCCCCATCCCGACCTTCCCCCTTTCAGGGGGAAGGGGAAGACAGGTCGAGCTTAATCCGGCTAGGCCTAATCCCTATTTGCCGGCGTCTGGATGAAGCCGCGGTTGTGCGTCGGGCTGATCAGGATCTCGTTCATGCAGACGCGCGGCGGCATGCTGGCGACGAAGGCGATGGTGCGGCCGAGATCCTCGGGCTGCAGCATCTTGGCCTGCTCGGCCTCGCTCGGCACCACTGGCCGCAACTTGAGGATGGGGGTGGCGACTTCGCCCGGCGACAGGCAGCAGGCGCGCAGGCCGTTGACGCATTCGTCCATGTTGAAGGAGTGCGTCAGCGCCAGCACCGCATGCTTGGTGGTGGTGTAGGCCGGGCCCGGCATCTTCGAGACGTGGCGGCCGGCCCAGGAGGCGACGTTGATGATGCAGCCGTCCTTCTGCTTGCGCATCGTCGGCAGCACCGCGTGCATGCAATAGAGCACGCCGTTGAGATTGATCTCGACGAGCTTGTCCCAGCCTTGAAGCTCCATGTCGGCCCAGCTTCGCTTCGGCACGTTGATGCCGGCGCTGTTGACCAGGAGATCAATTCGCCCGTGCCTGGACACGATCGTCTCGGCGGCCTTGTTAACGTCGGCCTTGTTGCTGACGTCGAGCGGGATGGCCTCCGCCTTTCCGCCATTCTTCGTAATGTTGGCGACGACGCGATCCAGCTCCTCCTTGCGGCGGCCGGAGATCACCACCGTCCAGCCGTCCGCAGCCAGGAACTCCGCCCCGGATTCACCGATTCCCGTGCCGCCGCCGGTCACCCAGGCCACGCGTTTCTCGTTTTTTGTCATGCAAACTGTCTCCGTTGCTTTCCGAAGGGCGTTTTTGCTAATCCAACCTGGACTTACCGGCCCTTTCGCCCCTCGGGATGTTGCATGAACACGACCGCCAACGCCAACCTGTTTTCCCGCCTGTTCGACGGCCTCGACGATCCCAACCGGCTCGCCATCGAGCAGCTCGACGGCAGCCGCATCTCCTATGGCGACCTGATCGCCCGCGCCGGGCAGATGGCGAATGTGCTGGTCAGCCGTGGCGTCAAACCGGGAGATCGCGTCGCGGCACAGACCGAGAAGTCGGTCTCGGGCCTCGTGCTCTATCTCGCGACCGTGCGGGCCGGCGGCGTCTATCTGCCGCTCAATACTGCCTATACGCTGAACGAGCTCGAATACTTCATCACCGACGCTGGGCCGACGGTGGTGGTTTGCGATCCCTCCAAGCTTGAGGGGATCAAGGCCATCGCGGCCAAGGTCGGCGCCAAGATCGAGACGCTCGACGCCAGCGGCAAAGGCTCGCTGACCGAGGCCGCCGACAAGGCGGCTAAGGATTTTGCGACGGTGCAGCGTGGCAACGACGACCTCGCCGCGATCCTCTACACGTCGGGCACCACCGGCCGCTCCAAGGGCGCGATGCTGTCGCACGACAATCTGGCCTCGAATTCGTACTCGCTGGTCGACTATTGGCGCTTCACCGACAAGGACGTGTTGATCCACGCGCTGCCGATCTACCATACCCATGGCCTGTTCGTGGCGAGCAACGTCACGCTGTTCGCCCGCGCCTCGATGATCTTCCTGCCGAAGTTCGATCCGGACCTGATCCTGAAGCTGATGGCGCGCGCCACCGTGCTGATGGGCGTGCCGACCTTCTACACCCGCCTGCTGCAGAACCCGGGTCTGAACAAGGATGCGACCAAGCACATGCGGCTGTTCATCTCGGGCTCCGCGCCGCTGCTCGCCGACACCCATCGCGAATGGTCCGCCCGCACCGGTCATGCCGTGCTCGAGCGCTACGGCATGACCGAGACCAACATGAATACTTCCAACCCCTATGACGGCGACCGCGTGCCCGGCGCCGTCGGCTTCGCGCTGCCCGGCGTGTCGGTGCGGGTCACCGAACCCGAGACCGGCAAGGTGCTGCCGCCGGAGACGATCGGCATGATCGAGGTCAAGGGCCGGAACGTCTTCAAGGGCTACTGGCGGATGCCGGAGAAAACCAAGGCCGAATTCCGCGACGACGGCTTCTTCATCACCGGCGACCTCGGCAAGATCGACGACAAGGGCTACGTCCACATCCTCGGCCGCGGCAAGGACCTGGTGATCTCAGGAGGCTTCAACGTCTACCCGAAGGAGATCGAGAGCGAAATCGATGCGATGCCGGGCGTGGTCGAGTCGGCCGTGATCGGCGTGCCGCATGCCGATTTCGGCGAAGGCGTCACCGCCGTATTGGTCTGCAGCAAGGGCGCCGACGTCAGCGAAGCTTCGGTGCTGAAGGCGCTCGACGGGCGGCTGGCCAAATTCAAGATGCCCAAGCGGGTGTTTGTCGTCGACGAATTGCCGCGCAACGCGATGGGCAAGGTGCAGAAGAACATTCTGCGCGATAAGTATAAGGATATTTACGCGAAGGGATGAGGGACGCGGGTCGTCCGCGAGGGGCAATGAAACGGGAGCAGGCCGTTCGGATTACCGGTCACCTACTCGACGCCTGCGAGGCGTTGGACAAAGCGGACATGGCGATTGCGGGGCTGGGCAAGGAGGAGCGGCTCAGATTCGATCGCCTGCTTTACGAGATCATTCAGCATCTCGAAGACAAACTGCTCCTGCCGATCTGCGAGCAATATCCGGATCTATTGCCGCCCGAGCCCGAGCGGGAGCCGCCTGTGGTATGCAGCGAGCTCACCTGGAGCGACGTGAACCTCCCATCGACCTTGACCGAGGATCAACTCGACGAGATCATCTTCTCGCTCTTGAAGCCGCGCTGGCAAAAGACGGCAGCGATCCTGATCTATGCAGAAAAGCGCTGCAAGGAGCTCGGCTTACCGATCAGTGACGACGTAATTGCAGCTCGATTGCGCGCGCTTTCCGACTCCGATCGCATCGAAGGCATTGGCGATTTGCGGTTGTGGAGACACAGCGAAGTGCGGTTGAAGGACTAGCGCCGTAGCCCGGATGGAGCGAAGCGCAATCCGGGGCTCTTGCGGGCGGCTAGACTGATCCCGGATTGCGCTTCGCTCCATCTGGGCTACGAACCTATGCACCATTCAACAGGCTGACCACGAACCGTCCGCCCACGATAAAGAGATACGTCCCGAACGCCACCTCCAGCGCCCGCTTCGACAGCGCGTGCGCGACCTTCACACCGAGCGGTGCGGTAACCAGCGTGGTCGGCATCACCAGCAACGTGCCGATCAGCGAGACGTAACCCAGCGCGAACGGCAGTTGCAGCGCGGCGACATCGGGAAAGCGTGCGGCAGCGGGCCAGCCGGCATAGACATAGCCGAGCGCGCCGGGGATCGAGATCAACACGGCGAGCGCCGATGACGTCGCGACCGCCTGATGGATCGGCCGGCCGTAGAAGGTCATCAGGAGGTTCGCGAACAGGCCGCCGCCGATCCCCATCAGCGTCGACAACAGACCGACCAGGAAGCCATAGAGCCGCATCAGGAAACCCTTCGGTACATCATCGCCGAGCTTCCAGGTCTCGCGCGCGAGCAGCAGGCGCGCTGCCGCCGACCATGCCACCATCACGAACACGATCTTGAACAGCCGCTCCGGCGCAAACCGCGCCGTGACGCTGCCGGCCAAGACGCCGAGCACGATCGGCAGCCACCATCGCCTGAGGATCTCCATGTCGACCGCGCCGCGGCGATAATGGGCGCGGAACGAGCTCAGCGAGGTCGGAATGATGATCGCAAGCGACGTGCCGATGCAGAGCGGCATCCGCACCTCCAGCGGCACGCCGGCGAGGCGGAAGCACTCGTAGAACACCGGCACCAGGATCGCGCCGCCGCCGATGCCGAACACGCCGGCGAGAAAGCCGGACAGCGCTCCCACCGCGATCAGCAGCAGCGCAAGCTCCAACAATTCCTTGGGATCAAGGCCGGCCATCTTGCCCTTCACATAGCGTTGGCGATCTCGCCGAAGCACCAGGTCCGGCAGCGTCACGATTCGTCGACAGCCATAGCCCGTTTTAGGATTTGGGAGTATCCATGCCGTTGAGCAGGCTCTCTTGCGAAATGCGGAAGGATCGAGCTTGGACCAGCTTGCAGCGATGGCGGCATTTGTCCGCGCGGTCGAAAGCGGCAGCCTATCGGCGGCGGCGCGCGCACTGCCGAGTTCGCTGACCTCGGTGAGTCGCCAGATCAGCGCCCTCGAGCAGCATTTCGGCACCCGTCTGCTGTTGCGCACCACCCGCCGGCTTGCGCTGACGGACGATGGACGAATCCTCTACGAACGCGCGAAATCCATTCTCGGCGAGGTCAAGGAAATCGAAGCGGCGTTGTCGCGCGACCCGCATCAGCCATCGGGGCGAATTCGCGTCAGCTCTCCGAGCCTGATTGGACGGCTCGTGATATCGCCGCTGCTGGTCGGGTTTCTGCGCCGCTATCCCGCGCTTGCCGTCGACCTCCTGCTGATCGACCGCGCCGTCGACATGGTCGAGGAGGACATCCATCTGGCCATTCGCATCGGCCGGTTACGCGATTCGCAGCTCGTCGTGCGTCGACTTACCGACCTCCAGATGATCGTGTGCGCATCACCCGATTACTTGGCCCGGCACGGCGAGCCGCAGACGCCGGACGATCTTGCGACGCATGACTGCCTGGCGTTCTCCGATTCGCCTGGCAGTGCCGTGTGGCGCTTCGGCGATGGCACGAAGGCAGGCCGCAAAGTCCGCATATCCGGTCGGCTCTGGATGAATAGCCTCGATGCGCTGGTCAGCGCGGCCCGGGATGGCGCCGGCATCGTCCGCGCGCCGCCGTGGCAGGTGGAGTCGGACCTCGCGAATGGCAGCCTCAAGCGGCTGCTCATCGATGACGAACCCGCGCCAACGCCGCTGCACCTGACGTTCCAGTCATCGCGCCTCGCATCGCCTAAGATCAGGGCATTTGTCGATTATCTGGTGGAACAGTGGAGGAGGATCGACGCCTTTCGAGCCCCGACGGCACGCAGCTAGCGGCCCGATCGATACTGCGACATCTAGGTTCATTTTTTGGTTCGCCGGCCTTGCATGTGGTATACCACACTGCGCTTCAATCAGAATTCGGCCAGCCTAGTAATGAACTTCGGTTCGGCCGAAGGCTATTTGGCCGTTGCGTGGCGTGGTTCGACTCCGTAAATAGAACTCGTCTACCGCGTTCCCCGATGGGCCGGCCGCGGTCCCACACAACATAAAGCCCGCCGATGACCGCCAGGATCGAACGACCCCTTTCGCCCCATATCCAAAGCTATCGCTGGACCCTGACGATGGCGCTGTCCATCGTCCACCGCGCCACCGGCATTGCGCTCTATTTCGGAACGCTGCTGCTCGCCTGGTGGCTGATTGCGGCAGCGTCCGGTCCGACCGCCTACGCCAACGTCCAGGCCTTCACCGGCAGCGTCATCGGCAAGCTGATCGTGTTCGGCTACACTTGGGCGCTGATGCATCACCTGCTCAGTGGCATCCGGCATTTCGTCTGGGATCTCGGCTACGGGTTCAAGGCGAATGAACGCGAGGCGCTGACCTGGGGCGCCCTGGTCGGCGGCATCTCGCTCACCGTCCTCATCTGGATCATTGCCTATGCTGTCGGAGGTGGTCGATGAGCGGCCCGTCCTCGATGCGCACGCCGCTGGCGCGCGTCCGCAACCTCGGCTCCTCGCATAGCGGCACCGGCGACTTCTGGCGCCAGCGCGTCACCGCGGTCGCCATGACGTTACTCATCATCCCTGTGATCGTCGTCGTGATCATGCTGCTCGGCCGCAACCAGGCCGGCGCGGCGCAGATCCTCGGCTCGCTGCCGATCGCAGTCATCCTGCTGCTCTTCATTATCGCCAGCGTCTGGCACATGAAGATCGGCATGCAGGTCGTGATCGAAGACTACGTGCATAACGAGAAGCTGAAGATCGCGAGCGTGATGGCGAACAACTTCTTCTGCTTCGTGGTCGCGATGGCCTCGATCTACGCAATCCTCAAATTGTCGTCGGGAGTTTAATCCATGGCCGGTGAAGGAAACGGCAAGGCCACCAACAGTGGCCCGGCCACGAACGGCAAGGCTTACCCGATTCAGGATCACACCTACGACGTCGTCGTGGTCGGCGCCGGCGGCGCCGGCCTGCGCGCCGTGGTCGGCTGCTCGGAAGCAGGCCTGCGCACGGCCTGCATCACCAAGGTGTTCCCGACCCGCTCGCACACGGTTGCGGCGCAGGGCGGCATCTCGGCCTCGCTCGGCAACATGCATCAGGACGACTGGCGCTGGCATATGTACGACACCGTGAAGGGGTCGGACTGGCTCGGCGACCAGGACGCGATCGAATACATGGTGCGCAACGCGCCCGAGGCGGTCTACGAGCTCGAGCATTGGGGCGTTCCGTTCTCGCGCACCGAGGACGGCCGGATCTACCAGCGTCCGTTCGGCGGCATGACCATCGACTACGGCAAGGGCCAAGCGCAGCGCACCTGCGCCGCCGCCGACCGCACCGGCCACGCCATGCTGCACACGATGTATGGCCAGTCGCTGCGCCACTCGGCGGAATTCTTCATCGAATTCTTCGCCATCGACCTGATCATGGACGATCAGGGCGTCTGCCGCGGCGTGATCGCGCTCAAGCTCGATGACGGCACGCTGCATCGCTTTCGCGCCCAGACCACGATCCTGGCCACCGGCGGCTACGGCCGCGCCTATGCCTCCTGTACCTCGGCGCACACCTGCACCGGCGACGGCGGCGGCATGGTGCTGCGTGCCGGTCTTCCGCTGCAGGACATGGAGTTCGTCCAGTTCCACCCGACCGGCATCTATGGCTCGGGCTGCCTCGTCACCGAGGGCGCGCGCGGCGAAGGCGGCTATCTCGTCAATTCCGAGGGCGAGCGCTTCATGGAGCGCTATGCGCCATCAGCCAAGGACCTCGCCTCGCGCGACGTGGTGTCGCGCGCGATGACCATCGAGATTCGCGAAGGCCGCGGCGTCGGCAAGAAGAAGGATCACATCTTCCTGCACCTCGATCATCTCGATCCGAAGGTGCTGCAAGAGCGGCTGCCCGGCATCTCCGAATCGGCGAAGATCTTCGCCAATGTCGACGTGACCCGCGAGCCGATCCCGATCGTGCCGACCGTGCATTACAACATGGGCGGCATCGCCACGAACTATCACGCCGAAGTCCTGACCAAGCGCAACGGCGACGACAATTCGGTGGTGCCGGGCCTGATGGCGATCGGCGAGGCCGCCTGCGTGTCGGTGCACGGCGCCAACCGCCTCGGCTCCAACTCGCTGATCGACCTCGTCGTGTTCGGCCGCGCCGCTGCGCTGCGCTGCGCCGAGAAGCTGACCGCCAACGCCAAGCAGGCCGAGCTGCCGAAGGATTCCGCCGACCGCGCGCTCGGCCGGCTCGATCACTTCCGCCACGCCTCCGGTTCCACGCCGACCGCGAAGCTGCGCGACAGCATGCAGCACGTGATGCAGAACAATTGCGCGGTGTTCCGGACCGGCGAGGTGCTGCAGGAAGGCCAAAACCTGATCCACAAGGTCTATGGCGGCGTCGGAGATATCTCGGTGTCAGACCGCTCGCTGGTTTGGAACTCCGACCTGGTCGAGACGCTCGAATTCGACAATCTGATCGTGCAGGCGGTCGTGACGATGGACTCGGCGGCGAACCGCACCGAAAGCCGCGGCGCGCACGCACGCGAGGATTTCCCCGAACGCGACGACAAGACCTGGATGAAGCACACGCTGGCGTGGCTCGATCCGAGCGGCAAGACCTCGATCGACTACCGCCCGGTGCACAATTACACGATGACCAACGACGTGCAGTACATCCCGCCGAAGGCGCGGGTCTACTGAGAAGGCGAGCAAGCATGGTTGAATTCGCACTTCCGAAGAATTCGAAGATTTCCGGCGGCAAGACCTGGCCCAAGCCGGCCGGCGCCACCGAGACGCGCGAATTCAAGGTGTATCGCTGGAATCCGGACGACGGCAAGAATCCGAGCGTCGACACCTATTATGTCGACGTCAATGATTGCGGCCCGATGGTGCTGGACGGCCTGATCTGGATCAAGAACCACATCGATCCGACCCTGACCTTCCGCCGCTCCTGCCGCGAGGGCGTCTGCGGCTCCTGCGCAATGAATATCGACGGCCAGAACACGCTCGCCTGCACCAAGTCGATGCACGATGTGGCCGCCGGCGGCGCGGTGAAGGTCAACCCGCTGCCGCATCAGCCTGTGGTTAAGGACCTCGTTCCCGACCTGACCAATTTCTATGCCCAGTATGCCTCGATCGAGCCGTGGCTGAAGACCACCACGCCGACGCCGCAGAAGGAGTGGAGGCAGAGCCACGAGGACCGCGAGAAGCTCGACGGGCTTTACGAATGCATCCTGTGCGCCTGCTGCTCGACCTCCTGCCCGAGCTACTGGTGGAACAGCGAACGCTTCCTCGGCCCGGCCGCGCTGCTGCAGGCGACCCGTTGGGTGACCGACTCGCGCGATGAAGCGACCGGCGAGCGCCTCGACAATCTCGAGGATCCATTCCGCCTCTATCGCTGCCACACCATCATGAACTGCGCCAAGGCTTGCCCGAAGGGCCTCAACCCGTCGGAAGCGATCGCCGAGCTCAAGTTCAAGCTGGTCGAACGGCAGATCTGACCCGTCGCAGGTAGACGGAGTGTGGGCTATCGATCGATCCGATCGGTGACTGGCCAGGGCTCCGCGCCTCCCTCCGGGATTCACTCTGGTCGCGTTGCCGGAACGGCAACGCCGAAGCCGCGCTCGTTCACGATGGGAACGGGAACCGTAGCCTTGCTGATCCATTCTCTCCTGACTGAACCCAACTCACGGACCATGTCCTTGAGAGGTGGCCTCAAACCTCTGCCTTGACCGAGATCAAGGCTCGCGACGATCGCCTGCTCACCCTGCGTCCGCTACGATTTCGGATGGGTTGTCATGTATGCGATGGTGCTTGCGGCGCGCGGTGCGCCTCTCGTCTTTCAGGAGCGGCCCGACCCGGTTCCGGGCTCCGGCGAGGTTCGCATCAAGGTCAGTGCCTGCGGCGTTTGTCGCACCGATCTTCATGTCGTTGATGGCGAACTGCCCGATCTCTGCTACCCGATCATCCCCGGACACGAGGTCGTCGGGCGGATCGACGCGCTGGGAGACGGTGTCACCGAACCAGCGATCGGGATGCGCGTCGGCATGCCCTGGCTCGGCCGCACGTGCGGCGTCTGCCGCTATTGCCGCGCGGGTCAGGAAAATCTCTGCGACCATCCGAAGTTCACCGGCTACACCCGCGATGGCGGCTTCGCCACCCACCTCGTTGCCGACGGGCGCTTTTGCTTACCCCTTGGACTGAGTGGCGACGACGTGGCTCTGGCCCCGCTGCTCTGTGCCGGGCTGATCGGCTGGCGATCGCTGGTGATGGCCGGCGACGGCAAGAACATCGGCATCTATGGTTTCGGTGCGGCCGGACACATCATCGCGCAGGTCGCGCGGTCGCAGGGCCGGTCGGTTTATGCATTCACCCGCAAGGATGACCACGACGCTCAGTCGCTGGCCCGCTCCTTGGGCGCGGATTGGGCCGGAGCGTCCGAAGACAAGCCTCCAGTCGAGCTCGATGCCGCTATCATCTATGCGCCGGTCGGAGCATTGGTGCCGCAGGCGTTGCGCGCGGTGCGCAAGGGTGGACGCGTGGTGTGCGCCGGAATCCACATGTCCGACATTCCCTCGTTCCCTTATGACATTCTCTGGGGCGAGCGGCAGATCGTCTCGGTCGCCAATCTGACACGGCAGGACGGCATTGATTTCCTCGGCACCTGGGCCGGCGCCAATCTCCAGATCCACACGACCGTGTTTCCGCTCGACCAGGCCAACGAAGCGCCGGCGCGGTTGCGCGACGGCGCGCTGGTGGGCGCGGCTGTGCTGCGACCATGACGGCGCCGCCCCGCACAAACGCCCACGAGGACAGCCAGCATGCGGTGCTGGCCTTCATGGACGAGCGCGTTCGCAGCGGCGCGGCGAAACGGGTCGATACTCATATCTCCATAGTCTTCCTCGAGCCGGATCGCGTTCTAAAGATCAAGCGGGCCGTGCGCCTGCCATTCCTGGACTTCTCGACGCTGGAGAAGCGGAAGCAGGCCTGCGAGGCGGAGCTTGCCGTCAACAAGCGCTACACCCCCGAGCTCTACCGGCAAGTCATCCCGATCGCCAAGGGAACGCACGGCCCCGAAATCGGCGGCGGCGGACCAGTCCTTGAGTGGGCGGTCGAGATGGCGCGCTTTGACGAACGCTGCACGCTCGATCACCTGGCCGCTGCCGGCGAGATCAAGCCGGAGATCGGTGACGCGCTGGCCGATACGATCCTGCGATCGCACGAGAACGCCGAGATTGCCGATGGCCGCGCATGGCTCGCCTCCATCGCCACCATCATCGACCGCAACACGGAGAAATTCCGCGGCCAACCCACAATCGAGGGCAACGCCGTCGCGCTATTGCACGAACAGAGCCATGGATGGCTGGCAAGCTGCCGGCCCCTGCTCCAACAGCGGGCTTCAGCCGGATGCGTGCGACGCTGCCATGGCGACGCTCACCTCGGCAACGTCGTGCTCATCGACCAGAAGCCGGTGTTGTTCGATGCCATCGAATTCGATCCCGCAATGGCGACCACGGACGTTCTCTACGACCTTGCTTTCCCGCTGATGGATCTCATCCATTTTCGGTCGCAGCGCGCGGCAAACCGACTACTCAATCGTTATCTCGAACCAACCTGGCGCGACAACGGCGGCGCGCTGCGGCTGCTGTCGCTATTTCTTTCCATGCGCGCCGCGATTCGCAGCCTGGTGCTGTTCACCAAGCACGAGCAGTCGCGCGACGCTGCAGGGTTGGCCGAGGCGAATTCCTATTTCGAGCTGGCGCTACGGCTGATCACTCCGGCAAGACCGTCATTGGTTCCGATCGGGGGGATGTCCGGAACGGGCAAGAGCGTGCTGGCGCGCGACGCCGCCCGCCTGTTGCAACCGCCACCCGGCGCGATCATCGTGCGGTCGGACGTGATCCGTAAGGAGCTGTTCGAGGTTGATCCGCTCACGGCGTTGCCGGATCATGCCTATAGCGACCAAGTGAGCGATCGCGTCTACAAGACGATGTTCGAGCGTGCCGCACAGATCACGGCCCAGGGCTTCTCGGCGATTCTTGATGCAGCCTTCCTGCGCGAGGGCGAGCGGTCCGCGCTCGAACAGGAGGCGCGCGGGATGACAGCCGAGTTTCGACCGATCTTCCTGCACGCAAATTTGTCGACCCGTCTGGACCGCGTCGCATCACGAGGCAGGGATGCTTCCGACGCGACCCGCGAAATTGCTGCGCGGCAAGAGCAATACAATATCGGCCGGCTTGACTGGCCTCGTATCGACGCCTCCGGCTCGCCTGAGGAGACCCTGAGACGAAGCTCCTCGGTTCTGTTGAAGGCCCCGTAGCCAGCGTCGCGTTGCTTGAGACAAACGCGCCCTTATCGAGTCCTTGCCGGCACACCGCCTTGATCCAAGCCAGGCCGGATCAGGATATCGGCCCCGACGCCATCGGCGCCGGGCCGGTCGAGATCGAGCATGACGTCAACGATGCTGTGATCGGTCGGATCCATCGTGACGGTGAATCCGAGGTCGCGGCACATGCTCAGCATCGTGGTGTTCTCGGTCAGCACCTGACCGGACAGACGCTTCAGTCCTTCCGACCTTGCATAGTGGATCAGAAGCTGCATCAGCGACCATCCGAGCCCTTTGCCCTTGAGATCGGACTGCAGCAGGATGGCGTATTCGGCGTTTTCATAGAGCGAGTCCGAATGCAGCCGGACCGCCCCCATCATCTCGCCGGTGTTCGGATCAAGCGCCACAAAGGCCATCGCGCGCGCGTAATCGAGCTGGGTGAGACGCGCGACGAACGAATGTGAGAACTCCTTCATCGCGTGGAAGAAGCGCAGTCTGAGGTCCTCGGCGGTCACGCGCTTGAAGAAGCTCCGGACCGTGGGTTCATCCTCCGGCCGCATCGGCCGCACCAGGACGCGCGAGCCGTCCTTGAGCACGAGCTCGCCCTCCCATTGCGACGGATAGGGCCGGACGGCCAGCCGGGTCTGACCGGCAAACAGCCGCGCAGGCTTGCGGATCGCCACACGTGCATCGAGTGCGAGCACGCCCGTCTCGTCCGCCAACAACGGATTGATCTCGAGCTCGGCGACCTCGGGAATGTCGGCCGCCATCTGCGCCAGCTTGACAAGGGTGAGCGGTACGACGTCGGGCGGGACGGCCGGCACATCGCGATAGGCGCCGAGCAGCCGCGAGACCCGCGTGCGTCCGACCAGATCGCGGGCGAGATTCATGTCGAGCGGCGGCAGCGCCAGCGCCTTGTCGTTGATCACCTCGACCGCGGCACCACCGCGACCGAACACGATCACCGGACCGAAGGTCGGATCGTCGGCGATGCCCAGAATCAGCTCGCGCGCCGCACGCCGCACCATCATCGGCTGGATCGTGAGACCTTCCAGCTTCGCGTCCGGCCGCGCGTTGCGCGCCCGCGCCAGCACGGTCGCGGCGGCCTCCACGACGGCTTCCTTCGTATGCAAGCCGAGGATAACCCCGCCGACGTCGGACTTGTGCCTGATGTCGCGCGAAAACACCTTGACCGCCACCGAAAGTCCCTTGGCGAGGAACGGGGCTGCTTTCTCCGCCGCGTCTCCGGCGTCACGCGCGGCGATCGCTGGAACGATCGGAATGCCGTAGGCGTCGAACAACGCCGCGATCTCGACTGGATCAAGCCAAGCCCGCTGCTCCGACAATGCCTTCGCGACGACGTGTCGGGCCGCCGCGGTGTCGGGCGTGAACACCGATGCAATGCTCGGCGGGGTCGCGGCGAGCGCCGTGGAGGCCTCGCGATATCGCACCAGATACATGAACGCGCGCACCGCATCGTCCTCGGTCGGAAAGTGCGGGATGCGCGCGGCCTCGAAGGTCGCTCCGGTGCGCTCGTCGGCGCCGACCCACGCCGCAAGCACCAAGGCGGCCACTGCACTCCGTTTTGCCCGGCGATCGCGAACACACTGCGCCACCGCCTCGGCAATTCCCTCGGCCGGCGCCACCGCGGTCTCCACATTGGCAACCAGCACGGCATCGCTGTTCGCATCCTCGAGCAAGGCGCCGAGCGCGGACACGTAACGGGCGGCATCGGCATCGCCCGAAATATCGACCGGATTGGCGCCCGACCAGCCCGACGGCAGGCCCGCATCGAGCCGCGCGATCGTTTCCGCCGTCAACGTCGCGGGAACGCCGCCGAGCTCGGCCAGCCGATCGATCGCGAGGATGCCGAGACCGCCGCCGTTGGTCAGGATCGCCAGCCTGTTACCGCGCGGGACGAAGCCGCGTCCAAGCAGCTCGGCGCAATCGAACAACTGGCGCAAGTCGAACACGCGCAGCATGCCGGCGCGGCGGAACGCGGCGTCATAGACGGCATCCGATCCGGCCAGCGCACCGGTGTGGGTTGCGGCGGCCTTCGCGCCATGTTCCATGCGCCCCGACTTGACGACGATAACCGGCTTCAGCCGCGCCGCGGCACGCGCCGCCGACATGAACTTGCGCGCGTCCTTGACGGCTTCGAGATAAATCAGGATCGCGCTGGTGTGGTCATCCAGCGCGAAATAATCGAGCAGGTCGGCGACGTCGACGTCGAGCTGGTCGCCGATCGAGACGATGCCGGAAAAGCCGAGCCGGCGCTCGGCCGCCCACTCGATCATCGCCGCGGCTACGGCGCCGGACTGCGAGATCAACGCCACATGGCCTTCGTCCGGGCGATGGGCCGCAAAGCTCGCGTTGAGCTTCGCACGCGGCACCATGACGCCAAGGCAGTTCGGCCCGATCAGGCGCATCCCGCTCATGCGCGCCGTTCGCGCGACCGTCTCGGCAGCCGAGCCCGCGCCGTGGCCGAGGCCCGCCGACAGGACCGCTGCGCCGGAGACGCCGACCGCCGCAGCATCCGCGATGATCGAGGGGATCGCCGTCGCCGGCGCCGTGACGACGATGAGATCCGGAACGAACGGAATCGACTTCAGATCAGGATGCGTACGCTCGCCGTCGATGACGGTATGCCGCGGATTGACCACGGCGATCCCGCCGGCAAAGCCGCTCGCCTTCAGGTTCCGGACCACCGCCGCGCCGAGCGACGACGGGCGCGCGCTGCCGCCGACGACTGCGATATTTCGAGGCGAGAATACCCGTTCCAGGCCGAACGTCGACATTGCATGGTCTCGCAGGGAACATGAAGGCGCCTCAAGCTTCCGCCCTCGACGACATCCTAGTGCGTCGCTTCGCTGCCTGCACCCATTGCACCCTCAGGCCCGGACGACGGAACTCGATCGTTCGCCTAGTGCAGGCCCAGCGCCCGCGCCAGGTTGAAGGTGAGGAAGCTCGCGGCATAGGCCAGCGCGAGCATGTAGACGAACGTCACCACCATCCACTTCGCGCTGCCGGTCTCGCGGCGGATCACTGCGAGCGTCGAGGCGCATTGCGGCGCAAAGATGTACCAGACCAGCAGCGACAGCGCGGTCGCCAGCGTCCATTTCTGCGCCAGCACCAGGCCGATCGCATCAGCCGCCTCCTTGCCGCCTTCGATCGAATAGACCGTGCCGAGCGCTGCGACCGCGACCTCGCGCGCCGCCATGCCCGGGATCAACGCCACCGCGATCTGCCAGTTGAAGCCGATCGGCCGCAGCAGCGGCTCGAGGGCTTGGCCGATCATCGCCGCAAAGCTGTAATTGATCGCCGGCCCCTCGGCGCCGGCAGGCGCGGTCGGGAACGACGCCAAGAACCAGATCAGCACCATCATCGAGAGGATGGTGGTGCCGGCGCGATACAGGAACATCTTGGCACGGGTGAACACGCCGATCGCGATGCTCTTCAGCCGCGGCACCTTGTAGTCGGGCAATTCCAGCATGAAGGGCGCCGGCGCATGGTCGCGCCACAGAAAGAACTTCGCGACCGCCGACACCGTCAGCGCGCTGGTGATGCCTGCGGCGTAGAGGCCGAACATCACGAGCCCCTGCAGATTGACCCAGCCCCACAGCATCTTCGCCGGCACGAAGGCGGAGATGATCAGCGTATAGACGGGAATCCGCGCCGAGCAGGTCATCAGCGGCGCAATCAGGATCGTGGTGAGCCGGTCGCGGCGATTGTCGATCACCCGGGTCGCCATGATGCCGGGAATCGCGCAGGCAAAGCTCGACAACAGCGGAATGAAGGCGCGGCCGTGCAGTCCGGCGCCGCCCATGATGCGGTCCATCAGGAACGCGGCGCGCGCCATGTAGCCGAAATCTTCCAAGAGCAGGATGAACAGGAAGATGATGATGATCTGCGGCAGGAACACGATGACGCTGCCGACGCCGGAGATCAGGCCGTTCTGCAGGAAGCTCTGCAGCAGGCGCCAGCTTTCGGGCAGCACGTCGTGCACCAGTTGCCCGAGTGCGGAGAAGCCATCCGACAGCAGCTCCATCGCTGGCTGGGCCCAGGTGAACACCGCCTGGAACATCACGAACAGGATCAGCGCCAGGATCATCATCCCCCAGACCGGATGCAGCACCACGGCATCGATCCGGTTGGTCAAGGTGTCCGGCTTGGCCGGCAGGCTGACGCTGGCGGCGATGATGCGGTCGGCCTCGCGCTGCGCGGCCTTGAGATCGGCGATCGTCGGCGCCGTCCATTGACCGGCCGCGGGCGCCTCATGCGATCGGGTCAGGAACTCGTCGGTTCGCTTGAGCAGGTCGGCGATGCCGCCCTTGCGGACGGCGACCGAGGTCACGATCGGCAGGCCGAGCTGCTGCGACAGGCGCTCCAGATCGATATCGACGCCGCGGCGTTTGGCGATATCGATCATGTTGAGCACGAGGATCATCGGCCGGCCGATCCGCTTGAGCTCGAGCACGAGCCGCAGCGTCAGCCGGAGATTGGTCGCATCAGCGACGCAGAGCACGAGATCGGGCACCGCCTCGCCCTCGAAGCGCCCGAGCACGATGTCGCGGGTGATCTCCTCGTCCGGGCTGCGGCCGCGCAGCGAATAGGTCCCCGGCAGATCGAGCACGGTGACGCTGCGGCCTTCCGGCGTGACGAAGCTGCCGGATTTGCGCTCGACGGTGACGCCCGGATAGTTGGCGACCTTCTGGCGGCTGCCGGTCAGGCTGTTGAACAGCGACGTCTTGCCGGTGTTCGGAGCACCGACCAGCGCCAGGCGCAGGGATGCGGTTGTCATTCGACGATCACAGCCATGGCTTCGCTCCGGCGCAGCGCGATCGTGATGTTGTCGACGCGCACGGCAATCGGATCGCGCCGGATCATGCCTTCGTGCAGGATTTCCACGCGCGCGCCTTCCACAAATCCCATCTCGACCAGGCGCTGCTCCAGCTCCAGCGGCGAGAGCGACGAGCCGGTCTGCGGCGCATCGAGCCCGATGATCGTGCCGACAAAACCGCGATCCGCATGTCCGAGCCGGATGTCCTGGGAGCGGGTGGGATCGCGGGTCATATCGCGTGTCATGGGGCCTGTTTTCCAGCAGGTAGTTACAGGGTCAAGCCTTTGCCCGCGACAGGTTTTAGAACCCCTAAAAACAGCGTCCGTGGGTGGCGTCCCGGTCGATTTTCCGCTTGCCGGCCGGCCGCAGCTAACGAGGTCGTAAAGGGTGCGCGCGACGCCCCGCCGTGCGAGCTCGACGGGGCAAGCGCCCCCGCGCGCGGCCGCCTTCCGCGACCACCCAGGGCGAGGCGAATGCCAATTGGTTAGCAATTGATCGATCCAGGCCGATGTCCGGCCTCCGTCCGCGGTCGCGGCGAGGACCAAACCGGCCGCGGATGCAACCGAAGGTCGGGTTTTACGTTCTCCCGCGCTAAGGTTTGCGTTAAGGTTCGCGCGGAGCCGGAGCGCCCTTGCAGACCGCACAACGCAATTCGCTGAGATTGTTGCAATGGATGATGGCCGCGTCGCTGGCCCTCCCGCTGGCCTTGTTCGTTTTTGCTTCCGCGGTGACCTGGGTTTCGACCAACGAGGCCGCCGACCGGGAGATCGAGCAGACACTCGACGTCGCCCACGAGCACGCGCTCAAGGTGTTCGAGACCATCGACCGCAGCCTGTCCGAGACGGCCGAGATCATCCGCGGCATGTCCGATGCCGATATCGTCGCGCATGAGCAGAGCCTGCACCAGCGGCTGAGCCAGCTCGCCGATGCGCTGCCCCAGCTGAAATCGGTCTGGGTGTTCGACGCCAGGGGCCATGCCCTGGTCAACAGCCTCGTCACCGCGCCCCCCGACATCGATTTCTCCGACCGGGACTACTTCCGGATGCATGCCGATGGCGATGCCGGCAGCTATATCGGCGAGGTGTTGACGCCGCGGCCGCCCTACCAGGGATCGCGGTTCTTTGGCGTCAGCCGAGGCCGCAACAACGCGGACGGCAGCTTTGCCGGCGTCATCCAGGCTTCGATCCTTCCCGAGTATTTCGAGAACTTCTATGCGCGGATCGGACGCGAACCGGGCAGCTTCCTCGCGCTGATCCGGACCGATGGCACCGTGCTGGCCCACTTTCCCGTCGTCCACCGCGACTTCAGGTTCGAGCCGAACGGGCCGCTCGGCCAGCACATCGTCGTCCATCCGCTCTCCGGCACCATGACGATCAAGTCGCCGGCCGACGGCATCGAGCGGCGCCTCCGCTATCAGCGGCTCGCCGAATATCCGGTCTATGTGAGCGCGGGTCTGGCCACATCGGCGATCCGGGCGCGCTGGATCGCGACCATGGCTCCGCATCTGATCTTCGGCATTCCGGCCACCGCGCTGCTGTTCGCCCTGTTCGGGCTCGCCTTGAGGCGTACGCGGCGGCTATACGAGGAGGCCAACCGGCGAATCGAGGCCGAGGTGGCGCTGCGGCACAGTCAGCGGTTGGAGGCGCTGGGGCAGCTCACCGGCGGTGTCGCGCACGACTTCAACAATCTGCTGACCGTCATCCGTGGATCGGTCGACATGTTGCGGCGGCCGGACCTGCCGGATCCGCGGCGACAGCACTACATCGATGCGATCTCCAACACCGTGAACCGCGCGGCCAGGCTGACCAGCCAGTTGCTCGCTTTCGCGCGGCGACAGGCTCTCGAGCCCGAGACGTTCGACGTCGGCCAGAGCGTGCGGACCCTGAGCGAGATGATCGCGACCCTGATCGGGCCGCGCATCGAAATCGCCACGCAGGTGCCGGACGGACCCAATCTCGTCAACGCCGATCCCGGCCAGTTCGAGACCGCGATGATCAACATCGCCGTGAATGCGCGCGACGCCATGAGCGGCGCCGGCCGGCTCACGATCACGGTCCGGCGGGTGGACAAGCTGCCTTCTGCGACAACGGACCCGAGTCCGCATGGCCACGTCGCCATATCGGTCGCCGACACCGGCATTGGAATTCCGCACGATCAACTGGAACGGATCTTCGAACCGTTCTTCACCACGAAGGAGGTCGGCCAGGGCACCGGCCTCGGCCTGTCGCAGGTATTCGGCTTCGCCAAGCAGTCCGGCGGCGAGGTGGATGTCGTCAGCGAGGTCGGCAAGGGTTCGACGTTCACGCTCTATCTGCCGCGCGCAAGTGGCGGCGATCCGCCGCCAACGCGGCTTGTGCACGACACCCAGTCAGTCGGTCAAGCCGGCGCCTCGGTGCTGGTGGTCGAGGACAATCCCGAGGTCGGCAAATTCGCCGCCGACGCGCTGACCCAACTCGGCTGCAGCGCCGTGCTGGTCGACAACGCCATCCACGCGCTGGAGGAGCTCGCGGCCGGCGCGAGCCGCTTCGACATGGTGTTCACCGACGTGGTGATGCCCGGCATGAGCGGGATTGAACTTGCGAAGGAAATCCGCCGGCAGGGACTTGAGCTGCCGATCGTGCTCGCCAGCGGCTACAGCCAGGTGCTGGCGCAGCAGGGCAGCTCCGGCTTCGAGCTGCTGCAAAAGCCCTACTCGATCGATCAGCTTGCGCGAATGCTGCACAAGATCGGGCGAACGCTGACGGTGAGGCGCGATCAGGCACCGGTGTCGCCGTGAGGGATTGCGCGATTGCGCCATCGATTCGATGTTGCGCCTGCGATGTCCTTAGCCGATATCGCGCCCCCCTGCCGTCGTCCCTGCGAAAGCAGGAACCCATACTCCGCGGCGAACGCTGTGAACGGGACGCGCCATTCCAAGCATCGTTCAACAAAAACCCATTCGTGGTTATGGGTCCCTGCTTTCGCACTATGGCATCTACACGTTTGCGGTGCCGTATACGAGGATTTGGAAGCGAGCCATCCCGATGTGGAAGGTGATTGGTCCAGGTGGGCGATGCGAGGCGTAGCCGGTCCATCCGCCGAGCTTTGCG